>Ga0105055_10008235_pt1 | contig 13614 bp, 7 predicted proteins | sample BON03_FD_78090 | JGI IMG/M metagenome (GOLD analysis project Ga0105055, IMG submission 78090) | Freshwater microbial communities from Lake Bonney liftoff mats and glacier meltwater in Antarctica - BON-03 | ecosystem: Environmental > Aquatic > Freshwater > Ice > Glacier meltwater | place: Lake...
CTAGATGTTCGTGTTGTATTTGTACAAGTCTCATGTTTAATTTATTTTCTTTTAGTTTATATGGTTTCAGAGTATCAAAATTCGCTGGTTCTACCCTCAAAAAATTGATTTGCCTTGACGTCTTCTTCATTTACAGCCCCTCCAAAACTGTTAATACTATTCGATCCCATTGGAGGGGTAGGCACTCTATAGTTTGTTTGTTTTAGTGCTTGTAAAAAATTAATGCTGCAAATGGCACTTAAATCCGTATAAGAAAATATTATTTTCTCATCACTATACTTTTTCCTGTCTTTATTTTTTAAGTTTACCGCCTCATCAATCTCATCTTTCGTAGCTTGATAATATTTTGTAGATAATTCCTTGTTTGTCCTCGGATTTATTCCAAAGAATGAGTTTGTTCCCTTTTCAGATAGATCAAAACCTAAAATATTTTGTCCTGTCAATGTCCTGTTAAATAATTAATGAAATTAGAAATACTAAAAATGCAGCGAAGCATCCCACAATTAGCGCCCCTGTTGTGTAAAGTTTGTAGCCAGTTTTTATGTCCATTCCTGTAAGTTGGGTCACTATCCAAAACCCACTATCATTTGCGTGCGGCACTACCATAGCGCCAGCTCCAATAGCAATAACCAAGAGTGCTTTTTGCATTTCAGTATCAAAGCCCATAGTCACCATTAAAGGAGCCATAATAGCAGCAGCTGTAATCAATGCTACTGTAGATGATCCTTGAGCAGTTTTTATAGCTGCCGTAAGTATAAATGGCAACCAAATACCTAGGCTTACGCCTGAAAGCATATCTGACATCACATTACCAATTCCTGAATTTTGTAATACTTTACCAAAAACACCCCCAGCTCCAGTAATTAAAAGTATGGTTGAGGCACTTAAAAGTGACTTTCCTACCCAACCAGAATCGGCCAATAATTCCATATCAAACTTTTTGGGTAGTAAGAATGACAGAAACATACCGATTAATAACGCAATGACTGGAGAGCCAATAAAGGTTACAAAAGATAAAAAACTGTTTAAATCCTTGCCATAATTAAACTCCACCAAGGACTTACTAACAATTAATGCGATTGGAATTAAAATGGGTAAAAAGGATTTTAACGCACTTGGAGCTTGTTTTATTTTTTCTTCAATGTCGGCTTCTGATAATTCTGGATTCGGGTCAATGTACGTTTTTCCTGCAACATGTTTTGAGTAAATAATTGCTACTACAAGAGACAGTGAACTTACAAAAATACCTACTACCATAACTAAACCCAAATTAGCATCCAAAATGCCTGCTGCTGCTATAGGACCAGGAGTAGGGGGTACCATAACATGAGATAAAAGCAAGCCTAAAATCAGTGCAACTCCAGTACCTGCTATAGAAATACCTGCTTTTTTTGATAAGGATTTATTTAGTGGCGATAAAATAATGAATCCACTATCAGCAAACACGGGTATAGAAACGATATAACCAATAATTGCCATTGCCGCATGTATATTCTTTTTTCCAATAAGTTTTAAAACAACTTCGGCTAATTTGTATGCACCACCCGAGTTTTCGAGGAATGAACCAATAATGACACCGAATAAAATGACGAGACCAATTTTTCCTAAGGTGCCTCCAAAACCTTCTTCAATTGATTTGAGAATAATTTCAAAAGACATGCCAGCGCAAATTCCAAAAAATAAAGAAGCTAACAACCAAGCTAAAAAAGGATGTATATTAAGTTTTGCTGTTAAAACAACAATAAGCACTACACTAAGTATTAACAGTAAAATTATCATTTGTGCTTTATTTAGTGAACATCTCTTTTTACATAGCTTCCAGAACCACCAACTAGAAAATCCATGTCTGCTCCAAGGTGAGCCTGTTGCACGTGTTGCTCATAGATTTTTACATAACCCCTTGTTGCATGAGGTTCAGGTGTTTTCCATGCTGCTTTACGCTTAGCTAATTCTTCTTCCGAAATATCCAAATGCAGACGTCTTTCAGGAACATTTAATTCAATTAAATCACCAGTTTTTACTAGAGCCAGGGTTCCTCCCACAGCAGATTCTGGTGATACATGTAAAACAACCGTCCCAAAAGCAGTGCCACTCATTCGTCCATCAGATATTCTGACCATATCTTTAATGCCTTTTTTAAGTATTTTTTCAGGCAAATCAACATTGCCAACTTCAGCCATACCTGGGTAACCTACTGGTCCTACACCTTGAAGAATGATGACACTATTTTCATCAATTTCTAATTCAGGTAAATCTATACGCTCGTGGTAATCCTCAATGGTTTCAAAAACAACAGCTTTTCCTTTATGAACCATTAAAGAATCTGTGGCAGCCGATGGTTTTATAACTGCACCATTTTCACAAAGGTTTCCATAAAGTACCGCAATACCGGCTTTTTGTTTAAATGGGGTTTCTAAATCTGAAATCACCTCTTTATTGTAATTTTCAGCATGCAAATTATTTTCACCTATAGGTTTTCCATTAACGGTAATGGCTTCATTATGAAGGTGCTCTTTCATGTTTTTGATGACTACAGGTAAACCACCAGCATCAAAAAAGTCTTCCATTAAGAATTGTCCTGAAGGCATTAGGTTTACTAGCAGAGGAATATCGCTTCCTATCGTATCAAATTCTTTTAAATTTAAACCTACACCGATTCGGCCTGCAATAGCTTGAAGGTGAATAATAAAATTAGTAGAACCGCCGACAGCAGCATTTAATTTTATAGCATTATCAAAGGCTTCTCGAGTTAAAATTTTAGATATTTTGAGGTCTTCTCTCACCATATCTACAATACGTCTTCCCGATAATTGAGCCAATGTTTTTTTTCTAGAATCTACAGCAGGAATTGCAGCAGCGCCTGGTAAGGTTAAGCCTAATGCCTCTACCATGCATGCCATAGTTGAAGCCGTTCCCATAGTCATACAATGTCCTGCACTTCGCGAATGACAAATTTCAGCTTCTACTTGGTCTTCAGCCGTAAACCCTTCATGCTTTATTTTGTTTTTTAGTGTCCAACCAAATGTACCGGAACCAATGCGTTCACCTTTATATTTACCATTTAACATAGGCCCTCCAGGAACTACAATGGTCGGTATATCTACACTTGCAGCACCCATAACTGTTGCAGGTGTGGTTTTATCACAACCTGTTAAAAGTACAACACCATCCAAAGGGTAGGCCCTAATGCTTTCTTCGGTGTCCATACTCCCCAGATTTCTAAAAAGCATAGCTGTTGGCCGCATTAACGTTTCACCCATACTGATTACAGGGAACTCCAACGGAAATCCGCCAGCTTCTAGGACACCTCGTTTCACAAACTCTGCCAATTCTCTTAAATGTCCGTTACATGGTGTTAATTCAGACCAGGTATTGCAAATTCCAATAACTGGTCGTCCTTCAAAATGATCTTGGGGATACCCTTGATTGCGTAGCCAAGACCTATGAAAAAATCCCATTTTTGGGTCTTTTGGAGCAAACCATTCTTCGCTTCTTAATTTCTTTTTTTGGTTATTGTTATTCATGGTTATAATTTTGACTATAGGTTTCGGTTCTTCTTAAATGTTCTTTCATTTGATAATAAGCCTCACGTGAATCCATATTTTTAATAGCTTCATAAATGTTTGTATGAAATTTAATTACAGAATCTCTAATCTCACTTCGGTCAACAGTCGTGTTTTTGCCATAAACTAATGTTTTATGATTTGCGATAAGATTGTGAATTGGTTCCATGATCAATGATATTACGGGGTTATTGGCTGCCAAGGAAATTAGCGAATGGAAATTTGCATCTATTTCTGTTTCCTGTTTAATGTCTTCTAACGGACAAATAAATAATTGGTTGAGGTTCTTTTCTAATAATATTAAATGTTCTGGTCCCCTGTTCTTGGCAGCAAGATTGGCTATTTCCGGCTCGAAAGCCTGTCTTGTGTAGATTGTGTTTTTAACTAGGTCTTTGTCTTCAGACATTTCAAAATATAAATTGATCGGGTCTAAAGCACTTTTTTTGCTTAGTTCAGCTACATAAACACCAGAGCCTTTTTTAATGTCAATAAGACCTCTAGCCTTTAAGCTTTTTAATGCTTCTCTAACTACAGTTCTGCTAACGGAATAGGTAATACAATATTCATTCTCAGTAGGTAGTTTCTCTCCAATTTCATAATGTCTTTCACGAATGGAATTCTCTATTTCGTGTTCAATTTTGAGGCTAATGGAAGGTGTGTTATTGCTCATTATAAATTGATTTGTCATACAAATTTACAAATAGATATTATATATACTAATAAAAACACACTTAATGCATTAAATCTTCATATTTATAAGATATATTTTTTTATTTGATAATTATTTTTATAATTTGTATTATAACTTTTAGTGTGGTATGAATTTTTTTATTACATTCGCAAATGTATAAATAACACTTAATCAACTTAAATTAAATCAACATGACAAACAATGAATTTAACATTAATCAAAAGTTATTGTGTTCGAAAAGGTTTTTGAATATAATATTATTATTATTATTAATGTCTACTTCTGGGTTGCTTTATGCTCAAGAAGTGGAGATTAACGGTATCGTTGCAGACGCCAATGGAACACCGCTACCAGGAGCCAATGTAATAGAAAAGGGCACGACGAACGGTGTGGTTACTGATTTTGACGGTAATTATTCGATTTCGGTCGAAGGTTCTAGTCCTGTTCTCCAGTTTAGTTCTTTGGGCTTCGCATCAATAGAAAAAACGGTAGGATCGAATACAACCATCAACGTCGTACTTTCGGAAGACTCACAGGCACTTGATGAAGTTGTTGTTGTTGGTTATGGTACCATGAAAAAAAGCGATCTAACCGGAGCAGTGAGTACAATCAAATCTGATGAGGTCGAAGACTTGCCAAACATTAATATCTTGGACCGGGTTCAGGGTCGGGTTGCTGGTCTGTCTATTGTTAATAGCAGCTACAGCCCAGGAGAAGACCCCAAAATTTTGATCAGGGGCAAAAATTCACTTACAGCCAGTAACGATCCGTTAATAATACTTGATGGATTTCCATTAGAAGGTAGCCTATCTGCAATAAACCCTAATGACATAGAATCTTTCACTGTGCTCAAAGATGGTTCTGCATCCGCTATTTATGGTTCCAGGGGTTCAAACGGCGTGATACTTATTACCACCAAAAAGGGAAAATCTGGAAAGCCAACCATCAATTACAGTGGATCTGTAGGATTCAATACTATTGACAAGAAACTTGATGTACTGGATGGAAATCAATATTTAGATCTGAGAGACTACTATGGGACATTGTATGCTTCAGAACAGGAAAATTTGGCTGCGGGTAAAATTACCGACTGGCAGGATGAAGCCACACGAACGGCCCTGCAGTATGACAATTCATTGAGTATTTCGGGAGCTACGGATAAACTTAATTATTACATTACCGGGGGGCAGACATATCAGGAAGGTATTGTGAAAGGCTCTGAATACAACCGTAAATCCTTCAGGTTCAATGGAAGTTATGATGTCCGTGATTGGCTAGAAATCGGTATCAATTCATTATTCACCAATGAGGATTGGGGGGATGAGGGAGACATTAACATAAGTCCGGCTTTGAGCATGTCCCCTTTGGGCACACCCTATAATGACGACGGCACTACCACCCTCTACCCAATACGCGAAGATCCATTTTTTACAAACCCATTAGGCAATCTCGAAACCCGAGACTCGAAGATCAGAACAGGTTTGATGACCAACCTTTATGCAGATTTTAAATTCGGCCAAATTTGGGAGTCTTTGGAAGGGTTGTCCTACCGGTTTAACTATGGTCGCACAGAAAATAGAGAGAACCGGGACATTTATCAATCTAGTACATCTACAGCAGGTTTAAATGCTGGAGGGATTGCTCGAAGAGACAATTGGAAGGTTATCAATACTACTGTTGAGAACATATTGAATTATGACCGCCAGTTCGGTAATCACAGCATTGGTATTACCGGACTGTACAGTTGGCAGAATAGGACAAGTGACGCCACTAATGTGACCGGTACTGGTTTTGTTAATGATGCACTGGAAGAATATGGAATAGGTGGTGCCACTAACCTTACTGTAACTACTCCATACTCGGAATGGTCATTAATATCCCAAATGGGCCGCCTCAATTATTCCTTTGATAGCAAATATTATTTTACTTTCACCGTTAGACGGGATGGCTATTCCGGATTCGGGAACGATAATAAGTGGGGTGTTTTTCCATCGATGGCCCTTGGATGGACCATTTCCGATGAAGGATTCATGGAGGGTATGGAATGGGTCAATTTTCTAAAGTTAAGAAGCTCTTATGCTGAAAGCGGCAACCAGGCTATACAACCATATGGGACATTGACCCAGATCCAGTCAGGAAATCCAAATGCTGACGGAGGTGGTTTATTTGCCTACTATTTGGATGGTTCGGTCAATGGATTTGGTCCAACCGTACTGGGCAACCCGGATTTAAGTTGGGAGGCTACCAAAACGTTGAACTTTGGTTTGGACTACTCGTTTGCAGGAGATCGGATTTTCGGTAGTATTGAGTATTATCAAAGTAAGTCTGAAGGATTGATATTACAACGTCTGCTGAATGCAACCCAAGGATTCAATAGCATATTGCAGAACATTGGTGAAACCGAAAATAACGGAGTAGAGATCACGGTCAGCGGAAAGATTTTTGATAGACCTGCCACTGACTTTAACTGGGAAGCCAGCATCAATTTCTTTAAGAACGACAATAAGATTGTTAAGTTATACGACAAAGAGACCGATGACGTGCTCAACGGTTGGTTTATCGGGGAAGATATTGATGCCAATTTCGATTACGTTGGGGGCGGGGTATATGGAACCCAGGGGGAGATAGATGCTTCTCACGAGCCGAATGCCGCACCAGGTGACCGCATTTTGTTGGATATGAACAACAACGGTGTGCGGGATGATGGCGACCGGAGGATTCAGGGTTCGACAAGTCCCGACTATACCATTGGGCTTAACAATTCCCTGTCATACAAAAACTTCACACTGTCTTTCTTTATCTACAGCGTACAAGGTGTAAAAGAACATCAAGCGTTATATGATGCTAGAAGTTGGCTTGCTGATAGAACCAATTATTTCAACTTGGACTACTGGACGGTTGATAACACTGATGCTGCGTCTCAGCGTCCTGAGGAGACTGCCAATATAGGAAGTTACTTTGAGGACCGAAGCTTTATCCGCCTTAAGAATATTACCTTAGGATATGATTTCAATAAGCAGATTGATAAATTAGGCCTGTCCAACCTGAGAGTGTACATCACTGGCAATAACTTATTGACATCAACCGATTGGGAAGGTTACGATCCGGAGACCACAAAACCTGAAAGGACGACACTTGAGGTTTATCCCTCCCATAAGTCCGTAATGATGGGGGTAAATTTTGGTTTTTAGGCAAATAGAATATTTTAATACAATATAAATTTAAATTTTAAAATGATGAAATATATAGTTTCAAGAATAACGATAGCAAGTATGCTGATCTTCTTACTATTTACGGCATGCGATGAGAACGAATTAATTGAAGATCCGAAGGACCTTTTTGCTCCTGAAAATTTATACACCAACACTGCCGGTTTTGAAAGTGCCTTAAACGGTGCTTATGCATGGGTAAGAAGGGAAGGCCTCTTAAACACGCATATACCTTCAATGCATGTGGGCACGGATCTTACTTGGTCTAATAATTCGACCGGTGTTATTCTACCGTTTGAGCAATATGGAGCAGGTCTGACCCCTTCCAATGATGCAGTGTCGAATTGGTACACTCTTGGTTACCAGGGTATTGCCTTAACAAACCTCATTATTGATCAAGCTCAAAAACCAGATGTAGATTGGAATAGTCCCGATGATGCAGCTCGTATTACAGCAGAAGCAAGGTTCATCAGGGCACATTGGCACAATATCCTAACCACTATTTTCGGAGATGTTCCAATCGCAGATAAATTTTATACCGAACCTAAACTGGATTTTGTCAGGACCCCTAAGCAACAGGTACTCGAATTTGTAAGGGATGACCTGATTTTTGCTGCGGCCAACCTTCCTGCAGATCCGGGGAGTCTTCCCCGTGGGAAAGTAACCAGGTGGGCTGCCTTACACTTACTGAGTGAGGTTTACTTGCATCTTGGACAACATGAGCCGGCCGAAAGTGCCGCTCAGGAAGTTATAAACAACGGACCTCATCAATTAATGACTGAAAGGTTTGGACCTGAGGCGGGTGACCCCGAAGGGAATGTATTTCATGACCTGTTTCTGGAAGGGAATGTAGATTTTAAAGATGGAAACCTTGAAACCCTATGGGTAGTACAACAGGAATATGGTGCGATTGGAGGGAATAACGTTGGAGGCGGTTGGGGAGATTGGAGAAGAAGAAAGTTTATGCCTGCTTATGAAGTTATTCCGGGTTTGCAGTTGGCGGATTCGTTAGGAGGGAGGGGTATTGCCAGATGTGCTCCTACTCAAGCTTACTTAGACCTCTATACCGACTCAGAGGATATTAGAAATTTTAATAATAATATTAAAAGAAAGTGGTACTACAATGATCCCAATGATTTGCCGGCAGGTAAACAACTTGGCGACTTGATTGTGCTGGATCCGAATGATCCCATGTATGAAGATTTTATGACTATTAACTTGTATCCGGCTACACAGAAGTGGAACTTTGGGGCTATAGGTCGCGGCGGCTCAGCAACCTATTTGGGGATGGACAAGGATTATGCGATCTCTCGGCTCGGGGAAACCTATCTTTTGCTGGCAGAGGCACAGCACTTGCAAGGAAAGAACACTGAGGCAGCTGCTACGCTAACAACACTTAGAGCCAGATCCAATGCAAGCCCGGTGGTTGCAGGAGATGTTGATATGAACTTCATCCTGGATGAAAGAGCCAGAGAACTTTACTCTGAGGTGCGCAGGAGACAGACGCTGGCCAGAACCGGAATGTTCGTGGAAAGGGTTAAGGCCATGAATCCTCAGGCTGCCGTAAGGGTAGAGGAAAAGGATGCACTTTTCCCCATTCCCCAAAGCGTTATTGATGGAAATCCGGATGCCGACTTTCCTCAGAATCCCGGTTACTAGCTACTGGATTTTATGAATCATCAAACTGCATTGAATACCCCGGGGCAGAGCCCCGGGGTATTTTAAATCGAAAATTATCTGCATCGGAAATAGGTGGACAAACCTGAAACCCGAAAGAACCTGGATCAACCTCAACAGAAAGTACATCACTCCTGCATGGACTCCTTCTGCATTAACCGATGTATCCATTTATGCCAGGTCATTAATTGATAGCGACAAGGATAAAAATGCAATTATCATACTATCGTTCGACGATTGGATGACAGTTTGGTTAAACGGCAATAAAATTGGGACATATAAACATGAAAAGGGATTTGCAGCAGCTTCTATACCGGTTCGTCTGAAAAAAGGGAAAAACGACATCGTTCTAAAATATGCCAATTTCAATAAACTGCCCAACAACAGACAGTGGATTTTTAATTTGGTTGTTCATTAAACAAACAATCAAACACGCAAATGATTTTAGAACTATGATAAACAAGGATACTATGAAAAATTCAAGAAGAACCTTTGTCAAGAAATCGGGACTGGGGCTTATATTCCTATCCGGCAAATCTACGCTTTTCGGCTGCAATCCCTTCGAAATGTCGAGGTCCGAAAAACGCACTGCCAAAGATTTGTTCAACGTTGTCGAACAGGCTTTCCTGAATCCGGGAGAATCAGCCAAACCATGGGTCTACTGGTACTGGATGAATGCAAATGTCACCCTTGATGGAATTACCCGGGACCTGGAGGCCATGGCTGAAGTTGGAATTGGGGGTGCATACCTGATGCCCATTGGCCATGAGGATGAATATACAGCTGTGGATCTACCAGTTAATCCGTTGAGTGAGATATGGTGGGAAATGGTTATACATGCAACAAAAGAAGCCGACCGACTTGGAATGCGTCTGGCAATGAATGCCTGTGATGGATGGTCTCTTGCCGGTGGACCATGGATCACGCCTGAAATGTCAATGCAGGAGCTGGTAATGACGGAACAAACCATTGTTGGTGGCAAACCTTTCGAAGGCAAGCTGGCCCAGCCAACAACGCGGGAAAACTATTATCGTGATATTGCCGTTCTGGCGTTTCCGGCTGCTGATGATTACGGTGTGACATCAACACAGCTTAAGCCAAGGGCGACAACAAATATTGAAGGACTCAATCCGCAGGTGCTTGTCACTGGAGCATCCGGCTTAGTGAATTTATCATCGGCAGGGTGGATTCAGTATGAATTTGAAAAGCCGTTTACTTGTAGGTCGATTACGATCTGGCCAGATATCAGGACTGTCTATCAGTTGCAGCGGGCAGAATTACTGGTCAGCGACGATGGAAAGGATTTTCGTTCTCTGGGTCGGCTTACACCTTCTGAGTTTCACGGCTGGCAGGACACGGACCTTAGTGCTACGCATTCTATTGAACCGACAACAGCGAAGTTCTTTCGTTTTGTGATCGATCCTTCCGGTGTGCGGCCGCATACTGAAAACCATGAAGGCAGCAAGGTCCGTAACCGCAATCGACTGGCAGCACAACAAATAGAGCTGAGCAGTCAGCCGCGGATAAACCAATGGGAAGGTAAGGCCGGATTTCGGTGGAGACGAAGCGAATGGACCAGCGATAAGCAGTCTCCAGATGATCTGTGTGTGCCTCTTGATGAAGTTATCAATATTACAGACAAGATGGATTCTGATGGCTCGCTTAACTGGGATGTTCCGGAGGGGCAATGGCTTGTTCAGCGGATCGGTTATACAAGCACTGGTGTGAAGAACGCCCCTGCAGGGACCGGTGCGGGGCTTGAATGCGATAAGTTTAATCCGGAGGCAGCGAAGATCCAATTTGACGGCTGGTTCGGTAAAGCGCTTGATCGCGTTGGCCCGGAGCTGGCAGGCAAAACACTCTGGCGTAACCACACCGACAGTTGGGAGGCCTTTTCTCAAAACTGGTCGCCCCTTTTCAGAGATGAATTTATCAAAAGGCGGGGATATGACCCACTTCTATGGCTGCCGGCCATGAGTGGAGTACCCATCGAATCGGCAGAACTCTCAGAACGTTTTTTATACGATATCCGACGTACCATTGCCGACCTGGTCTGTGATAATTTCTACGATCCATTTACCAGGTTAGGTCGTGAGCAGGGGGCAACCTTCAGTGCTGAGGGCATTGCACCCACTATGATGTCTGATGGGCTGCAGCACTTCAAATATGTTGATTTACCAATGGGTGAGTTCTGGTTGAACGGTGTTAATCAGGATAAACCAAATGATATAAAGGATGCCATTAGTGGTGGCCACATCTATGGTAAAAAAATTATCGGGGCAGAGGCTTTTACTCAATTACCAATTAACTGGAATGAAGATCCATACTACCTCAAACCCATGGGTGATTATAACTTTGCCCAGGGAATTAACAATTTTGTGTTGGTTATCTGGGCACACCAGGCTTTCAAAAAGGAGCCGGGAGTGACGCTAAGCACTATCGGCACCTTCTTTAGTGGCACACAAACCTGGCACAAACCCGGCAAAGCATGGTTCGATTATCTTCGGCGGAGTTCGGCCATGCTTCAACAAGGGCTTCCTGTTGTTGACGCCTGTTATTTTATTGGTGAGGAACAGCCTTCTCGTTCTTTCCTGCGAAAAGATTTACCTCTACCCCTGCCCGAAGGTTATACTTACGATTGTATTAACAGGGATGCACTGTTGACCCGCGCCACAGCTAAGAATGGACGAATGGTGTTGCCCGATGGTATTTCATACCGGATGTTAGTATTACCTCCGACCGACCGTATGACACCTGAGCTAGCAGAGAAGATTGGTGAATTAGCTCGTGCCGGAGTGCCAGTTTTAGGAAACCTACCAAATCAATCCATAAGTCTAACGGATTATCCGAATTGCGATGAGGAAGTCAAAAAAATTGTGGACAAATCGTGGAAATCTGTCAGTCAGAACACAGGCACACAGGCTGTTTTTGATGAGCTTGGGCTTTTGCCTGATGTTGAATTCATTGGCGTTGACATGACACCTGTTTACCGGGAAAAAATGGAATACTTCTCGCCAACATTGGCATGGAACCATAGAAAGACACGGGAAGCCGATTTTTATTTTATTTCGAACCAGGATAGAAAAGCACGCATGGTGGATGTTGCATTTCGAATAAAGGATAAGGTTCCTGAATTATGGGATGCTAAAACCGGTAAAATTTGTGATGCAGGAGTGTGGCGGCAGGAGAATGATCGTACAATTGTTAGTATGAATCTTAGCCCTTCCGGTTCCGTATTTGTCGTTTTTCGCCGCTCTGTTACTATTGATCCAGTTGCTAAGATTACACCATCCTTTGAAAACAGAGAAGGGAATTTACTTCCCTTGTGGATTCAGGAGGGGGCTGCTTGGGCTTCAGAAAATGGAGACTGGGAATTAACCCGCCAATCGGGTAAAACAGAAAATATCTCTTTAAAGGATTTACCTGGGCCAAGGAAAATTTCCGGCGATTGGATCGTCTCCTTCACACCTGATCGAGGTGCTCCCGAACAGATTATCTTGCCCCTGCTGCAGTCTCTCAGTGAAAACACAGACAATGGAGTTAAATATTTCTCTGGGACTGCAACCTACAAATCATTTTTCGAGTTAAGCGCAGTAAATGAGGACGATAAGGTATTTCTCGACCTGGGTAGTGTGGCAAATCTGGCGGAGGTCAGTATTAACGGTAAAAATATGGGTGTTCTCTGGAAGCCTCCTTTTATAATTGAGGTGAGTGATGTAATAAAACCCGGAAGGAATGAACTGAGCATTGCCGTAACAAACACCTGGCACAACCGCATTGTCGGGGACTCAGACCTTCCTGAAGACAGTCGTATAACCTGGCTCTTATTTAACGAGAGCAGACTTGGCCCGGAAGAGGATCTGGAACCTGCAGGTTTGCTGGGACCGGTAATTTTGAGAACAGCTAGAAAAATTAACTGATTAGGTATGAAAAAGATGTTTAATAAAATTCAATTTGGATTTTTAGGTATAACTAAAGTTCATCGCTGTCACATTGAACCCTTCTAAAACGAAATATTACCAAATTAGATACCATAATTTTTAAGTATTCTAAAGAAAAATGAGAATTCTAAAAAATATTAGCCATATTTTTAAGTGTAAAATAAACATTTAAAATAAAATATGTATATTGACATACCAAAAAGTAGTTGTTAATTTTAGTCAGGGCAATTCATAGAAATTGCTTTGACTTTTTTAAAATCTAATAGATCGCTTTTAAAGTATCTGGTAATGAAGTTTATGAATGCTAAAATTCTTATATATTGTTTTAGTCTCATTCTTTTAGTTGAGAATTTTAGTTGTTCACCATCACTTCCCGAACGCCCTAATATTTTGTTTATTATGACTGATTATCAATCAGGTCAGGATATACCGGCGGAAACCGAAATATTGAAGATGCCCAACCTTAAAAAAATGTCAGAAGAGGGAATTGTTTTCAAGAACCATATTGCTACCGCTCCTATATGTATGCCGTC
>Ga0105055_10008236_pt1 | contig 13613 bp, 5 predicted proteins | sample BON03_FD_78090 | JGI IMG/M metagenome (GOLD analysis project Ga0105055, IMG submission 78090) | Freshwater microbial communities from Lake Bonney liftoff mats and glacier meltwater in Antarctica - BON-03 | ecosystem: Environmental > Aquatic > Freshwater > Ice > Glacier meltwater | place: Lake...
AGAAGGGGGTGGGGGGGGGGGGGTTTTCCCCTTGTATCCCGGAGGGGTGGGTTTTTTGGGGGGTGGGGGGGTTGGGGGGGGGGGGGGTGGTTTTTTTTTTTTTTTTTTGTTTTTTTATCTCTCACTCTCACTCTCAGCTGTCCATGTCCATGTCATACAACACCTACTACACAAAAGAGCGGAGCGCATAGCGAGAAACATTGCCGGCGCCGAGGCGCTAGTAGTGGCCAGAAGACCAGAGGTCTGCATCGAGAGGGAGAAAAACCCGGCCGCCGCCGGTATTAGGAGGATCTTCCCCTTGAGCCTTGAGCACAAAGACCAAAGAGAAAGAGAAAGAGTCGAAAGAAAAGATATCGGCCCTCGTCATTGGGTCGTCGTCGTCGTCGTCGTCGTTGCCCGCCACCTGCTTGATGCCGTAGTCGTAGTCGTCGCAGAAACTAAGAACTCCCATCTCTCTCCCACGGCTTCTTGGTGGGTCTTGGGGACTTTCTCCCCGCTCCTCTCCTTCCCCCTCCTGCTGCCCACGACCAACACCCACTGAAAGCCATCGCCATCGGCATCGGCGTCGGCGTCTATGGGTGGAGAGAGACGTCCGCCCGACGATCCTGGAGAGGCGAGAGGCCGAGGAGCGCGACCGCGACGACGGTCCCCGCTTACCCGAGGCCCGAGGAGGGAGGGCAGGGGGTCGCCAGAAGCCAGAAGGGCTTTTTTAAGTATATGTAAATAGATATGAGTATATATAGTGTATATGTATAGTATATATATATAGTGTATAGTGTTAAGAGTGTTAGTGTCTCGCGGAGTGCGGTGTGGGAGTGAGGCAGAAACAAGAACAAGTTGTGAACAAGAACAAGATCAAGGAAATCGAGGTATGCAAAAAACACACACATAAAAGACTGAAGACTCCCTCCCGAGAAGACGCGACAGAGGCGCCGTCCCGGGGAAACAACCGTGGAGACTAGAGAAACGGCGCACTGCCGCACCGCCACCACCCCGCATTTGGCAACGAAGGCCTGGAGAAAGGCCGGTGCGGCGTGCACGCACTCCGAAACGATGTGCTAGCGCCGTTCGGGAATGGAAGGACTAAGATCAATACATTGTCGCGGAGAGGAAAGAGGCGACGTGCACCAAGAGCTATGCGTTCAGCTAGGGCGAGTGCCGGGCGCCGCCGCGCAGGATAAGTTGACACGGGTGAGGGCCGCCCGCCGCGGCCTAAGTGACATCAGAGGAAAGATACATTGGGGGCGCCGCAGCCGAGGCGCCGGGCCTCGGAGCAGCGCCGCTCCCCCAGCGGGGGGGGGGGGATCAAGACGACGAAGAAAAAGCACACTCGGCCCGTCGCTCACGGCGCGAACTGCGAGGCGTGCGTCACGGGCGGCGCGCTCCGTCTGTGCCAGCCGCCGTGCCAGCGCTTGCGCCGCGGGCTCCTTTCGCTGCTCGCCCCCGTGGCGGCAGCGGCGGCGGCAAAAGCCACCGACTGGCGCTGCTCCGCACTGGCCTCCTCCTTCGCGGCGGCCTCCATGATGTTGGCCAGGACAGTCGCGTGCCATCGCTCCTTTGCGTAGGGGTGGCCCTCCAGAGCAACCGTCTTGAGGACCGCACGGTGCAGCGAAGTGGGGCCCTCCTGCGCAGGCCCCCGCGGGCTCGCGGCGCCGGCGCGCGCCGGGTCGGGCCTCTGCAGCAATCGAGCGAAGACGTGTCCGCGCTCCACCTCTCCGATCACTTGTTCTGCCCGCAACCACTTGCACTCGCGCGCGACGCCGCCCTCGGATGTGGTGGGGTCGATATGCTGAATGCGGGTATGGTGAATGTAGGGAACCTCGAGGAAGAAGGTGACGTAGCGGCCGGACTTGTTCAGGATCCGGATCGTCGCCTCATTGCGCAGCCGCACCGCCAGCGCGTGCACGTCGCCAAAGGCACCGGACGTCTCTTCATCGAGCTCGCGCGCCGCCGTGTGGTAGGCGTCCAGGTCCGACGCCTCGCGCCGGCCGCCAAAGTCGGAGAGCAGGCCGGCGCGCGTGCCGTTGCACAGCTCCTGCATCAAAAAGTAGACTCCCGCGCGGTGGTGCACAAACGGGATCACCCCCGCCGCGGCCACCTCGATCCCCGAGAAAATGTGACCCGTGCGCGGCGGCGGCCGCGGCGTGCGCAGCATCACCATCGCCTCGCGCTTGGAGGCGGTGCGCTTGCCCTCGGTAGCGCGCGTGCGGCTCAGCGCCTCCGCCGTCTGCGTCAGCGACATGGGGCGCGTTCGGCTCGGCGCGGTGCGCCGCCTCCGGTCCGGCCCGAGCGCGAGAGAATGGCGTGGAGCACAACTGGCGAAGGAGGAAATGGGGTGCCGGCACGCGCCACTGGCCGCAGGGTGGGTTGTAACGGGATGGTACGCCACAGCCTGCAGCGAAGCCGCCACGAACATCAGCATGGCCGTCCGGTAGTGAGAATTCCTAAAGACTTCGCTGCGATGTGACGAAATTTCCTTAATTTCCTATAATCCTAATTAGCGATCTGTGTGGGCGGTGCACTATGAATGCAAACAGGTACGAGTACCCATGCGTGCGATGGCATGACGAGCTGTACGAGCACACTAGCTCTCCATGTTCCTGGCCCCGCTTGGCCACATGCAATGCTGTAGCTCACGCCTTCCTCAGAGAAACAAAAACCCGTGGTCACAAGCCCTGCACAAGCGCCCCATGCGGTATTGGCTCATTCTGAAACGCAAGTGCGCGCGAACCAGCGTCGCTGCGTCGGTGTGGCTGTGCAGGGTTATGGCCGCCGACCCGGCAGCTTTGCGGCTCCCGCGCTGGGCCATGTGCTTCGCGGGCGCGCTGGGGTACGACGACGAGCCAGTCCTTGCGCCTGCCTCGCTGGCTGCGGCGAACTCCTCGCTGATTCGGCTGCCGTCGCTGCGGCTCTCGCACGCGACGCCGCCGGCCGCGGCCGCGGCCGCGCCCACGCCCATGGAGCTAGTGCTTATCGACGCGGAGGCGGCGCTGGGGGCCGGCGCGGTGGGCCGGTGCGTGCGCCACGCCATGGCGCTGCGCTTCCACGCGATCTGGTTCGCGCTGCTGACGCTGCTGCTGCCCGAGGAGATATCCGCGGCCACGCGCACGGCCGCGCTGCTAGCGATGCTCCCGCTCGTCTTCTGGCTGCGCTCCGTCGCCTCGACCCTGCGCGGCGTCACGGAGCGCGCGTGCGAGCCGGGGCACGACGCGCCGCCCGCGCGCATGGCCCACGTCGCCTGCCCCGTCGCTGGCGGCGGCGGCCGCCTCTCCATGGCGCCGGCGGAGCGCGGCAGCGGCTACGCGGACGCGCCGGGCCGCGGCGCGGAGGAGCTGGCCGACCGGTTCGAGACGCCCGCGATGCCTCCGCTCCGGTTCTGGGGCGAGCCCGAGGCGACGAGCTACCGGCTGCGCTCGCGGTCCTACCTCGAGTCTGGGATCAAGCGGCCCTCCGAGGGCGCGCTCTTTTCGCTCTTCGCGCTCGACTGCTTTTCGTGCCAAGACGCCGACGACCGCTACAACGTCATCGGCCGACCGGACCACTGGCTGAACCAGCGAGGCGGAGGGGGGGGGGCGCCGCGCCCGTTTACGTTTGTGCTCAACGTGATCATCCCGTCGGAGCAAAACTACCTCTTGGTCGCCTACTTTACAGAGTCGGAGCCGGGGCTACTCGCGCGGCAGGGCGAGCCGGCGGCCGCGCTCTTCCGGACCTGGCTTGGCGCGGACGACGCCTTCCGCAACGAGCGGTTCAAGCTCATCCCGCGGGTCGCCAAGGGACCGCTCATCATCCGGAAAGGGGTGGGCGCCACGCCGGTGCTGCTCGGGAAGCGGATCACCGTCCAGTACCACTCGAGACCGGGCGCCGTCGAGGTGCGTGGTTTTGTTTCCTTACCACTCCCTGCTGGTTCCAGGCCTCTCCCGTTGCGAGCCGGGGCGTGCGAAGCGGCACGCAGCCGCGGGCGCAGCAACGGGCGGGGGCGAGCTCTGTGATTCCGTTCGTTTTGGTTTGCGCACTTGGACATTGACGGTTCGTCGGACCCTTCTCTTTAGATCCCTAGTTTTTTTATGGCATTTCACGCGCACTACGCAAGCTGAGCACAGCGGAAACCTCCAGCATTGTATTTGTCCGATCCGCAGGTGGATATCGACGTGTCGTCGGACCGCTTCGCGGACAAGATCACGCGCCTAGTCCGCGACGCGATGGCCTCCTCCGTCTGCCTCGACCTCGCCGTCACGATTGAGGGACGCAGCAAGGAGGAGCTGCCCGAGCGCATCCTCGCCGCGGTGCGCTGCGACCACATCGACTTTAGCCGCTCTGTACGGCTGCCGAGCGCCAAAACAAAGGCGGCCTGAGTGGGGGGGGGGCATGCATGGGTTAGAAGCTGTGGCATGGAGAGGCCTACCAGGGCCGCCCGCGTGCGCGCGTCTGTGTGGCCCTCCGTTCTCGCGTCTCGCGTCCCGGTGTTCAGCAGCGTGTGGGCGGCTCAGGAGCATGGCATCGATTGCGGGGGCGCGATGCCCGCGATGCACGCGGTTCTCCATATCCATAGTAGCCGTAGTACGCCGTCGCCGTCGCCGTCGTTCACCCAAGCTCAGGTCGCAGGGTCAGGGTTAACACCCTTACCCGCCTTAAAGATTAATACTAATACAGTATAATACACGCGTCACGCGTACGAAGCTTTCAGAGCTTATTTGTTATTTGTCAGCTTTTAGTGATAGCTTTTAGTGTGTGTTTTTCCTGCTATATGTGTTATCAAAATATGTTACATATCTACGACGACTGGGCTCACTCTCACTCATCATCACCACTCATAGTACGTCGCCCAGTAGCAGCAGTAGCAGTAGCAGTAGCAGCAGTACGCAGTACGACCAGTATTTAATGTATTACCAGCAGTACTCGTAATCAGCGACGGACCGCCCCAACTGAAACTGATTTGGCCCAAATTGTGGCCACCCCGTAGCGAAGGAGCGCCTGGGCCCTGGGTCCGGGGCCTGGGGGTCAGTCCAAAACGCACGTGACCCCCCCCTCCCCCCCGCCATCCAGTGACATACCCCCTCAGTATTTCCTCGGCAGGGCCGATCGCCCGAAATAGCCCACTATCATTGACTATCAAGGTGGAAACGCGATGCGTTCAAAGGCAGAGCCGGGTGGTGAGGACGTCGCCATGCCCGCGGCGGGCGGACGAACAAGGCGCTGCAGCGTGGGGGCCTCCGTCGTGACCGATCTGCGCAACCGGATACCGTACTACGTCTCGGACTGGTTGAGTACAGACGGCCGTCGCTGCACACTCCCCGGCACCTCGACAATCATTTCGGCCTCGCTCTTCGCGTACGTCTCGTCCATCCTCCCCGCGGTCGTCATCGGCGACCTGCTCTCCTCGTCTACCGAGGGGCAGCTCGGCCTTCCGGAGGTGCTGCTGTCGACTGGTGCGACAGGCATCATATGGGCGCTCTTTGGCGGCCAGCCGCTGTGCATCATCGGCGTGACGATGCCCGTCGCGATCTTTACGTCGGTGTGCTACATTCTGGCGCAAGTGCTCGGCGCCCCATTCCTGCCGTGGCTTGGCTGGATCTGCGTCTTCTCGGGCATCATGCACATCCTGCTCTCAATTTCTGGGGCTGTGCGCTTCGTCCACCAGACGACCGCCTTCTCGTGCGAGATCTTCGGCTTCTTCATCTCCGTCACCTACATCTACGACGCGCTCGTCGCGCTCTTCGATCCCATCCTGAACAGCGACACCCTGCAGCTCTCACCGCTCGGCACCAACATCGTCATCTTCCGCTCGCGCGCGCGCGGCGCAGCCTTCGCCAACCTCTGCCTCGCCGGCGGCACCTACCTCGTCTGCATGGCGCTGCACCAGGCGCAGGGCTGGCGGGTCTTGACGCCGCGGATCCGCACGCTGCTCTCCGACTACGCCGCGCCCATCGCGCTCGCGCTCATGACGGGCCTCTCCTACATCCCAGAGGTGGACATCACAATCGGCCCCAACGGGCGGCTGGCGGTGCCGGACGCGTCTGGCCTCATCCCCTCCTTCGCGCGCTCCTGGTTGAACCCGCTGATTCCCGGCAGCGCAGCGTCGGCCGAGGCGGCGCTCGCAGTGGCAGCGCTGAGCAGCAACGCAACGAGCACGACGGAGCCGCTCGAGCTGGTCGGCTGGCATATCGGCCTGGCACTGGTGCCGGCGCTGATGCTGACGGCGCTCTTTTTTTTCGACCACAACGTCTCGTCCAAGCTGGCGCAGGACCAGAAGTTCCACCTCAAGAAGCCCACCGCCTACCACTGGGACTTCTCCGTCCTGGGGCTCGAGGTGCTGCTGGTCGGGCTGGTGGGCGTGCCGCCGGGCAACGGGCTCATCCCACAGGCCCCGCTGCACACGCGCGCGCTCGCCACAGTGGAGCTCGAGCCGCGCGAGGGCGGCGGCTCCAAGGAGGTGTTCAAGGATGTGGTCGAGACGCGCTGGTCCAACCTGATCCAGAGCCTCGCCGTGCTCTGCACCGTCTTCGCGCTTCCCGCGCTCGCCACCATCCCGCAGGGGTGCCTCGACGGCGTCTTCCTCTTTCTGGGCATGGCGGGCTTCGCCGGCAACGAGCTCTGGGAGCGCTTCTGGCTCATGATCACGCAGAAGGAGATGCGCCGCCCGGGCCACGCGGGCGCCGGCGTCCGCTTCCGCAAGATCCGGGTCTACACCATCATCCAGCTCACCTTCGTCATCCTCGTCTTTGTGCTGGCCAAGCTGCCGTACGTGGCCGTTTGCTTCCCGCTCCTCATCGCGGTGCTCATCCCCTTCCGCATCTACCTGCTGCCGCGCTACTTCTCGCAGGACGAGCTAGACTCGCTCGACCCGCCCGAGGAGGACGCGGAGGAATCCGAGTACAGGGCAAGCATTTCCGCGCGCGCCCCCGCCGCCGCCACGGCGGGGGACGAGTTAGCGCGCACAGAGACTGGGAGCGTGCACAAAGGAGTCTCCGACACTGACTCCAGTGACTCACCAGCCGCACACATAGAGATTAGTACCAACGTGTGAAGGAGGGGGGGGGGCGATGGCACTGAGGGGGTCGGATAGGCCGGCTTTCCGCGTGTTATGTTTGTACATGAGCCGGCGGCTCGGCAGGGAGAGGGAGGCTTCCATGAGGAATGGAGGAGACGGCGATTTGAGGAGGATGGAGGCGGATTTGAGGAGGATGGAGGAGACAGCGATGTGAGGAGGATGGAGGCGCGCAGCCACCCTGGCGTGGCTCGAGCCTGGAGGAGCAGAGGATGGTGGAACCCCATGGGTGCCGGCATGGCGACGTTTGGGGCGTGGCTCACTGGCGCGGGCGAGCCAGTCCCAGAGGGGCGGCGGGGGAGGCGTCGAGGGCGTAGGTTTTTCCCGTCGCCCCACGCCCCCCTTCCCCGTATTTTGTATTTTGTATCTTTCTGTGGTAGGTGGGTAGGTACTTTCACTGGCGTGTACTGTGTTGTTGCTGTTGCGGGGGGGTGCCACCCCGTCCCGCACCTGTACCTGTCTACAGTTGGCAGCCCTCTAGCCCTGTCCATTGCTCTGGTTCTGATATCTGGTTCTTGTCTTATACCTCTACGGCTTGTCTTTATCAGCAGTTAGCAGTGCTAGACAGATGTTAGATCTTGTATCTTGCTTGAACGTGGTCTCGAGTGTCCGAGTGGTGCCGCCCCCGTTGGCGTTGGCGGCACGTGTATGCTTGTGATTATTGATTTGTGTGATTTGAGTCTCTTGTTCTTGTGAGTCTTGAGCTTTGAGCTTGAGTCTTTTGAGTTTGAGTGCGTGCGTAGGCGTAGGCGTAGTGCTGCGTGCGTGCGTTCGCGCGGTCGTTTGGTGTTTGTGGTGTGGCCACAGGTACAGGTGTGAAGGTGTAGTAAGATGTAGGTGTGCTGTGTGTGCATGTGCGTGTGGCTCTGCTCTGTGTTGTAGGTTGTAGACTTGGATGTTCTGTAGCATATAGCATCTATAGCATCGGGGGATGCTATACATGCTATATAGTATACCACACTATAGTACTACACTCTGTCCTAGATGCAATTTTTGGTATTTGACCCAGTTTTTAGCATTTTTGGGCCCGGCCGGGGCGTGGGCTAGCAGCCAGCAGCAGCACCAGTAATCGGGTCAACTCGAAATTGTTCAAATATCAGAAAAAAGTAGAGCTATGATATATATAGTATTGTATATTGTAGCATCTGACATCTGATGGAGGCTATATAGCATTGTAGCATGCTATATAGTATGCTACAGAACAACCAAGGTTGTAGATGATGACTACTACTACTATTATACTTACTTTATCGGCTGCTAGTGGTGCACGCACGTTATGCATCTGCCTCTGTATCCTCTGTATCCTGTGTGAGCGGCGCTGCTGTCTGCTGTCTGCTGTTGCTGTGCTGTGTGTGCCGCGCTGTCGTGTAGGAGGTAGGAGTAGTAGTGGAGTAGTGGGAGGTTAGCAGGGTAGTAGGAGTAGGAGATAGAGATAGAGATAGGGTCAGATAGGGGATAGGGCCTGATACTATCACTGATAGGCGACGAAGGATAAGGATTATAGGATTAGGATGGTAATGGTAAGTTCTTCGTAGTTACCGTAGTAATAAGAGTACATCTGAGTTTGAGTTTGCTCACAATCACAACCACAACCACAACCACAGAAAACGCAAAGCCGCAAAGCACGACAGTCTTCATCAATTCTGCTGCTCGTCAAGCAAGTCTCACAAGCATTTTAATTTTTTAATTTTAATTTTATTATTTTGCAAAAATTTTGCTCTCTTGCATTTTATTTTTATCAAAAATTTTGCTCTGCTTGCTTTTTTATATTATATATATATTTTTTTTTGTCACTTTTGCATGTGCGGGGTGCCGCGCACGACAGCGCAGCTATAGCCCAGGATACCGCGTACCGCATACCGCATCCCGCATCCCGCATTCCGCACCCCGCGTCGGGTTAACCCATTCTATATTATAATAACTATATATTCTGTCATTCTATATATATCAATTATTATTATCATTTTTATTTTTGTCATTTTTGAAATATATTAAAAAAAAAAAAATGTCATTTTCATTTGAAAAAAAATTGAAATATATGGAGACATAATAATATATTATAATATATCTATAATAATACATATACATCGTTTTTTTATATTTAAATATATGTTATCTATCTATATCTATATGATCTATGATATAGTCTTTATTAATATACTAAATACTATATATTATGAGTAGCTAGGTGTATAAGTGCTAAGTTGTAAGTTGAAGTTTACTATTACTATTACAATTCAATTACTAATTAATTACAGATACATTTACTCATACTCTAGCTCTAGCTCTAGTAAAATTGGACCTAGCAGCACTAGCGCACTAGCACTAGCACCTACTACCTAATAGCTGGCTCGACCTAGACCTAGCTCGCTAAACAACTAACAGCTTACAACTATAACTATAACATGACAGCCACACACAGGACGACGACGCGCGGCGACGGCGGCGCCGCCCGCCACGTCGACCACGAGCACTCACACACGACGGGCGGGCGCGCGGCACCGACATCGACCGGCACGCACACTACTGGGCAAACCCGAGACAAAAAAGCTCGCGCAAACGCCGCGCGCGGGGAGAGAGACTAGTCGTCGAATGATCATGACCCCCCGGGGCCATGAGACCCATCGGCCGTCGCGCGCCGCTCGATTAGAGACGCGCGTCTGTAGCAGCCCTCGCGCTGCGCCCCCCGTTGCGTAGCGGACGTGGGTCCGGATCACTTGCCCTCCATCGCATCCGCAGCCGCCTCAATCGCATCTGCAGCCGTCTCCGCCTCCGCCTCTGAACTGCTGTCCAAATTCTGCAGCTCAAGCGCCTCCGCCGCAGCCTCCTCTATCGCCGCATGAATGGCCGCCTCCTCCGCCGCAGCCGTCTCCGCCGCAGCCTTCTCTGCTGCCGCCTTATCTGCCGCCGCCTTCGCCGCCGCAGCTTTCTTGGCAGCCGCCCTCTCGACTGCCGCCCTCTTTGAAGCAGCCTTATCTGCCGCCGCCTTCGCCACCGCAGCTTTCTCGGCAGCCGCCCTCTCGACTGCTGCCCTCTCTGCAGCCGCGCTCTCTGCAGCCGCCTTCTCCACAGCCGCCCTCTCGACCGCAGCCTTCTCTGCAGCCGCCCACTCGGCAGCAGCCCTCTCCGCCACCGCCTTCGCCGCCGCCCTCTCTGAAGCAGCCCTCTCCGCCGCCGCAGTCGCCGCAGCTTTCTCTGCCGCAGCCCTATCTAAGGCGGCCCGCTCCGAAGCCGCCAGCTCTAAGGGAGCCCTCTCTGAAGCCGCCCTCTCGGCCATAGCCTTCTCTGCAGCCGCCCTCTCGGTAGCATCCCTCTCTGCAGCAGCCCTCTCTACAGCAGCCCTCTCTGAAGCCGCCCTTTCTGCGGCAGCCTTCCCTGCAGCCGCCCTCGCTTCAGCAGCCGCAACCGCCGAAGCCCTCTCCGCAGCAGCAGCGGCAGCGCTTTCGGCCACTGCCTTCTCCGCAGCCGCCCGCTTCGCCGCAGCAAGCCCGGCCGCAGTCTCATCGGCAGCGGCCCTCTCCACAGCGGCTGCCTTCTCGGCAGCCGCGGCCTTCGTCACAGCAGCAGCGGCACTCGCAGCCGCCTCAGCCTCCGCCCTGATCGCCTCCTCCTCCCCGGCAGCCCTCGCCCCCACCTCCGACCCCGCCGCCTCAGCCTCGTACTCGCCTTCTTCCTCCTCGTCGTAATCGTCCTCCTCATACTCGCCCCCCCCCTCCTCCTCCTCCTCATAGTCCCCCTCCGCGTACTCTCCCCCCTCCTCCTCCTCGTACTCGCCTTCCTCGTCATACTCCCCCTCCTCCTCCTCATACTCCCCCTCCTCATACTCCCCCTCCTCCTCCTCATACTCCCCCTCCTCGTCGTCGTAATCTTCCTCTCCCTCTCCCTCCCACTCCCCATCCTCGTCCTCGTCCTCGTCCTCAGCCTCATAAGCGCCACCCCCCTCCTCCGCCGCCACCGGCTCACTTGCCCCAGCACCAGCGCCAACCGCCGCCACCTCCGCTGACATCGCTGCCGCCGTCTCTTCCATTGCAGCCTCAGCCGCAGCCTCCCTCGCCGCCTTCACCTCCCTCTGCTGAGCGACCAGTTTCTCCGCCGCCGCACGGTCCGCGCTCGCCTGCGCCGCCGCAGCCGCCTCCCTGCGCGCCTCCTCCTTGGCTTCCTTGGCCGCCGCCTCTGCGGCCGCGGCCGCCGCCTCCGCCGCCGCTTCCGCCGCTGCCCTGGCCGCCCTCTCCGCCGCTTCCGCTGCTGCCCTCGCCGCCTTCTCCGCCCTCGCCGCCACCTTGGCCGCAGCCCTGATCCTCGACTGCTCCAGCTTGGACTCGAGCTTGGACCGCGTAGGCGGCAGGGCCCCGGCCGCAGCGGCAGGAGGCGCAGCAGCCCGCGGCTCCGTCCTGCCCACCTCCTCAGCCGACTCGCCATCCTCCACCCGCGAGACCGCCTCAACCTCTGGCTTCGCCCACGGCCGCGCCGGTGGCGGCGCCGGTGGCGGCGCCGGTGCGTCGCCGCTCGCTGGCTGGGCCGCCGCGCGGCCCGCCTCTGCCGCCGCCGCCTCCACCGCCGCCCCCGCCATCGCTGGCACGGCCCCTCGCAGACTGAGCCCGGCCGCTGCGCCGCCGAACAGGAGCGACACCGCCAGTAGCGCTGCCGCCGCACGCACCGGGTGGCGCGCGGGTACCTTGCACGCGCGCACGCCGTGGACGTAGAGGGCGAGCGCCGGCAGGGCGCGCGCCGCCGGACCGAGCGAGTCACCCACGAGGGCGAAGGAGCCGGTCTTGCCCCCCGGGATCACCCGTTTCGCGGCGCCACAAATAGAGCGCGTCGCGTAGCCGGCTGCGATGGCCGCTCCCAGCGGGAGCACGGGCGCTGAGGCGGAGGCGGCGGCGAGGGCAAGCATGGCGAATAGGGCGAGCAGGGCGACCGTCGGATCGGCGCGCGCCCCGCCGCCGACCAGTCGCGCGAGGGGGCGCGCGGCGGCGTCCGGCAGCAGCGCCGTCAGCAGCGCCACCACCACGCCCGCCGCTGCGCCGCCCGCCGCGAGGGCCGGGTCTCCGAGGAGCTCGGCGGGCGAGGCGAGCGAGAGGACCACCGCGAGCGCCGTGAGCGAGCGGGTGCCGGGCGCGCCGTCGCCGAGCGCGGCGAGCGCGGCGGCGGCGAGTCCGGCGCCGAGCCCGCCGCCCGCCACAGCCGACACGGGCGCCAGCAGGAGAATTGGCAGCCAGGCGGAGACGGAGCGCAGGCTCAAGGCCGAGCGCAGCGGCGAGGAGGCGGGGGCGTCGGCGTCGCGGGGGCCAGGCAGCGTGCCGGCGAGGAGCAGCGCGAGGGCGGTGCTGGCTGCGAGCCGGAGCCCACGCTCCGTCGGGAGGAGGGTGGTAACGCTCAGCGCGCCCAGCAAGAGAGCGAGGCACGCGCCGACGGGGCGCCAGGCAGAGGGCGCCACCGCGAAGCCGAGGGCGCGAGCAAGCGCGAGCGACGCGCAGAACCAGCCAACCAGCGCGAGCTCGGCCGGCGCGCCTGCTCGGGAGCGCGCAGTCAGCACCGGTAGCAACAACCCCCCGAATGCGACGATGTCGACCGGCGTCGCACCACCATTCTCGGCCGTCTCCTCCTCCTCGGGGGTGGCCACCTCATCGGTAGCGTGCAGGATCCGCGCCACCTCTCGCGGGAGCAGCATGCCGAGGTGCAGCGTCGACAGCGAGCCGACCGATAGCCCCATTCGGCAGAGCATGGCTGCGCCCGCGGCGGGAGGCTCACCAGCCGGCCTCGTAGGGCCGCCTGCTGGCCGGCCAGGTATGGGCCTGCCACCACCCAAGGCGCCGGGCGCGCTCCCGAGGCGCGTCGCCGCTCCGGCAGAGGTAGCCGCCGCAGAAGCCGCGACGACAGACGGGTTCGCCATAAACGCCATCAGCGTCGCAATGGACACTGTGGAGGCGAGCGCGCCAACGAGGCCACTCAGAGCGTAGCCGCGGCCCGCGCCGGCGTCGAGCCAGAGCCCCAGGAGACTGACCGCCACGCCAACGGCGAAGCACATCATCGACGCCCCGGCGCCGTAGCTGATGCCGCGAAGGGCCTGCGCCGCCCAGATGAATAGAGCCACCACAACGAAGGCGGTGGCATGGCGAAGAATAGTGGCGAGCGAAGGAAAAGAGCGCGGCGCCCCCACCAACGAGGGCGCCCGTCGCCGACGTGTCACCAACATGACCGCCAGCGCGATCGCTGTGGCGACGACGGGCGTCCCTGCAGCGACCAACGTGCCCCTCACGATGGGCGCTGAGCGCACAGCGAGTACAACAGGCTCGCCGAACTGCGCCGAGCCGCCGCGCAGGCTGAGCAGCGTTCCCGCAGCGGCTCGGCGCGACGGAGGCTGGCGCGCGCGCACGCGCAGCGCCGGCATGGCTGAGAGCCGCTCCGAGCGGCAAGAACTACCTGTCGGCGCGGTCGGCGACGATTTTTGCGCGTCGCGGACGAGCGAGGTTTTTTTTTTTTTTTTTTTTTTTTTAATTTTAGTTTTTTTTTTTAGGTCCCCCCCCAAGCCCCGCCCAAGCGAAAGAACCCCCCCCCCCACCCCCCG
>Ga0105055_10008237_pt1 | contig 13602 bp, 9 predicted proteins | sample BON03_FD_78090 | JGI IMG/M metagenome (GOLD analysis project Ga0105055, IMG submission 78090) | Freshwater microbial communities from Lake Bonney liftoff mats and glacier meltwater in Antarctica - BON-03 | ecosystem: Environmental > Aquatic > Freshwater > Ice > Glacier meltwater | place: Lake...
CCACCAGGATTAGTATCTGCACTAGTCAATACACCGAGCTTGGTTAGATCTGTGAGATACTCAGCGGTAGTTGCTGGCAAAAAATTACTACTAATCGGTTTGGTACTAGGAGTGGGGGATACTGATGGTGCGGGGCTAGTAACTGAGGGTGTGGGGCTAGTAGGTGTAGGTGTAGGTGCGATCCCAATTAAACTAATCGTGTAGGTAGTAACTCCAGTTTGCTGTCGATCTGTGCTAGTTTGCGGCACAATTGTCACAGTTTGCTGTTCTTGTTTGGCTATTAGTTGTGGATTGCTATCGCTGGGTGCGGTGACAATTTGCCATTGCTTGGCTGCTAGTTCGTTTTGGTAAAATGTGTAGACAAGATCGATCGGATCTGGAGTTACCCAAGTGGTGACTGTTCCCTCTGCTTCGGGTTGTGTCGATTGAAGTTTTGCTTGGGGATAGAGGGGAAAATCAGTGGGGAAGTTGGAAGGTGTAGCTGAATCTGAAGGTTGTGTAACGACGGCTGGTGTCGTTAGTTTTGGGTCTGGTGATAAGGTATTTTGCAGAGATGTTCCACCATTGCACCCAGAAATGACGAGTAGAACACTAGTTGCTAGACAACGTAGTAAGAAAGATTTGTAGGCAGGAATAATACCGATCTGGATCTGCGATCGCAACACGATGTAATTATTGTTCAAGAACAGTTGAATAATTCTATTATACTGCGGTTTTCCCCCCGATCGATTGGCTGCTGCTTCGTTCAGAAAGTCGAGTCTTCAACATACAGCGCAATGGGTAGTAGGGGCAACTCATGAAGCGGCTCGTTGCACGTAGGGTTTAGCGAATCAAGACAAGACAGTGAGACAAGACATTGCCCCTACTAACCATTTTGACTAAAATATCGGTCGCGATATTTTACCCAGTTGTAAAGATTGCAACTCAGAAAAACGATACTGTCGCGTAAGTCCAAGTGCAGCCTTTGTTACCTACAAGTTAGTTAATTAGCAGGTACATCCAATTAAGACACAGGTTTAGAGCTACCAACGGATTTATTCTGACATTATGGTCGAACCGAGGCAAAAGCTCGACACAATAATCCCCCTAACTTGATAGTAGTAGCTCAAACAATTGAGCAACTACTACCTCAACAAATATCGCCTAAACTAAATTTATTTAGGACGACGATTTTGGAGAAAAGTGGGTAAGTCAGCACCAGTATTTTGAGGTGGCTGAGGCTTCGGAAAATTCTCACTAGCAGACGATCCTGGTTGTGGCTTGCGCTGTGGGTCTGATGGTGGAGCAGGAACGCGTGGAGCCACACCAGCTCGTTGTCCACGGTTGAGTGGTTCTGCAATCTCGCCTGTGAATCCGGTCGCAATGACCGTAATCCGCATTTCACCCTGCATCTGCGGATCGATTACCGCACCAAAGATAATATTCGCATTTGGATCTACGACTTCGTAAATCGTTTCCGCCGCGGTATTTACTTCGATCAGGGTCATATCGGCACCCCCAGTGATATTCAAGACAACACCTCGTGCACCCTCAATCGAGCATTCTAGTAATGGTGAAGTGATTGCTTGGATTGCTGCTTCCCGTGCGCGTGATTTGCCAGATCCTTCACCAATGCCCATCAGTGCTGAACCTGCATCAGCCATGACTGCGCGGACATCGGCAAAGTCAACATTGATCAGTCCAGGAATGGTGATAATATCAGAGATCCCTTGCACACCAGAGCGGAGTACGTCATCTGCGATCCGGAATGCTTCTTGGACTGGAGTCTGCTCGTTGATTGCCTGTAGCAGTTTGTCGTTAGGAATGATAATTAAGGTATCAACTTGACTTTGCAATCCGCTAATACCTTCCTCCGCTTGGTTCGTCCGTCTTCGTCCTTCAAAGCCAAAAGGACGAGTAACAACTCCGACCGTCAGGGCACCCATTTCCTTGGCAACTTCAGCCACGATCCGTGCGGCACCAGTTCCAGTTCCACCTCCCATCCCAGCAGTGATAAAGACGAGATCGGCTCCTTCTAGAGCCATTGCGATTTCTTCACGAGATTCTTCAGCAGCTTTTTGACCGATGGCTGGGTTGCCACCAGCACCGAGTCCACGAGTGAGTTTTTGACCTAATTGAATCCGTCGCGTCGCATCAGAATGCGATAGAGCTTGCGCGTCAGTATTCATTGTCCAAAATTCGATGCCTTCAATATCGCTGGCAATCATCCGATTTACAGCATTGCTACCGCCACCGCCAACACCAATTACTTTGATGCGGGCTACACTGCTAAAAGTGATATCATCGGACATTCGTTCATCCCTTGGTGTGGTGTAACCATCTCGGAGTGAGTGGCTTTTGAATCCTGGATAGAAGAGTGGACTGGAATTATTCATGGGCTAGTGATTGTTAGAGCTTTTTAAAGCATATTAACCCGCATTATAGATATTTTCTTAGATTACTTAGGCATGTAGTGGACATATTTTAGATATCATCCGATCGACCCTGGTTTGAAGTAGGGGTAAGTCTTCGCTAGATTACGATTGATGGGTAGACAATCATTTCGCTAGAGTATAGAGATTGTATAAAATAGTCCCAAGTTGCGAAAATTCGAGACACATACTAGCAATGTAACTTAATGTAGCAAATGTTGCACGCCCAGCTTTAACCTGAGTTGGAGATCGGTGGAGATTGAGGATCGATCGGATGGAGCTGTAGCTTGGGTAAATTGGGATTTTCTAGATCCAGCAGTTCTACATCAGCATGTGGGGTATGTTTATGCCAATCACGGAGTAGATCGAGCTGCTGCATTTGGCGATCTAACCGAGATTTAGATCCAACCGCACCAAGTTTCACCTTACCGATCTCAGTGTGCAGGATGACAATTTGGGAATTACGACAATCAACGATCCCAACTGCGACGGGACTAGGATGAATAGCTTGATAGATTTGAGTCCAATTGGGACATGTGCCCTGCAATGGGAGCAATAGTTGTAACGTAGGTAGAGATCGCCAAACTGTAGAGCGGTAACTAGAAATCGGTAACTGCAAACCGCGTTCATCGATAAAGATTGAGGATGGGGTACTTTCACCCCGCACGATCCGCGCCACTGGAGGAGAATCCTGAATCTGAACCAGCAGACGAGGTGGTAATAACCGTCGATCGATCCTCACACTGGCGATCGATCCTCGCTCGAGCAATCGTGCTTTCAATTGTTCTGGTGCTAACTCCAGCATTAGCTGTGGGTAGGTAATTGCCAACATCGATCGAATCGTCCGATCGCTGAGATACTGATTGCCTTCGATCTGGACTTGTTCGGGCTTAGAAAGCGTCCAATTAGGTTGAGTGACTACCCACACCAACCCGGCTAAAATCCCACTCATACAAACAATTCGCCATAAAGATTTTATGACTCTAACTCGCCGCTGCTGTCGTAATTGACGACGACGTTGGTTTAGCTGTTCTTTAGATGCAGTGTGGTGCACGGGGTGAGGCTCAACTCGACGCTACTAAGGGATAAATTCTGCTTGGACTTGTTGTTTACTGTCACTGCTGACGACGATCGATTGGTCTTGTAGTTTACCGACTCCACGACTACCAGTAAATTTAATCATTGGGCTGATTTGTTGATATACTACATTACCAGTTCCAACGATCTGTTGGGAAGCGATTTGCCAGAATAATCGATCGGCACCAAGTTTTGCTTGGTTACGAGTAGTTACTCCGCGCGCGTTACCAGTCAGGGTGGCTGTAGACGCTTTGAGGTCGAGTTCGCCAGCATTTGCATTGAAGGTGACTGCTTGTTGTTGATGAAAGATGGTCAGAGGTCGATCGGCTGTGACTATTTCTCGTTCTAGATTCCAGACAAATGATTCGCCATTGACTTGAATCAACGGATTGGTGGCGTTTAGTTGGACTTTGCCTTGCAAATTAATGATTTGGCGGTCGAGTGCAGTGGAGAAGCTATTTGCGTTGACTTTGGCGGTAATTTGGTTTCCTTGGTAGCGTTGAATTTGGGTAAATCGATCGCCGATGACGGTTCGATCGTTGACTTGCCAGCGCAGATGCTCCGTTTGCATTGCCAATCGGGGATCGCTAGCAAGTACCGTAATTTTGCCAGACAGATCCAACTGTTGTTTACGGGTGAGGTATTTTCCCTCGTTAGCATTAACCTGGAATTTAGGTTGATTTGCTTGAACGCGATCGCGAACGATCAGTAGATCTGCTTTTGGTAGCCATTCTACCTCCTGTCCGATCAGGATCAAATTACTACGCGTTTCTTTTGTGACAACATCGCCACGCAGGATCACTTTTTCGCCTTCTTGTTGTACTTCACCTGTTTTAGCAGCGATCCGCATGATGATTTTACCATCTTGATAAAGCTCGCCATCTAGATTAGTCACCTTGGCACGTTTACGATCTGGAGTATATACTCCCCGTTTGGCTCGAACTTTCCACAGCGGTTTTCCTTGTTTATCTACTTGCTCGAAGCTGAGATTGTCTAATTCTAGCTTAGGTTCGATCGTCGTTATTGGTGTCGGACTCGGTTGAGGCTTTTTGGGAGAACGACAACCCCCGATCCCCAATATCGCGATCGTCAAAATAACACTAATGTAGCGGTATATTTTCATGCTTCGCCTAACTATTGGCGATCGATTGGGGATTTTTAGATCGAATCGATCGCAATTTTTCTCATACCTAATATCTAACAGCTAACATCTGAATTAAGTCCAGATTTCTGGAGTTACAGCTAAAATATTGGCATTAGTTCGAGGTGTCTTTTGGATCTCTTCTTTGACATTTTCGAGATCGATATATCGATCGGAGACATTGATGAGACTATCACTGGTCATAGATCGAAGACTGACTACTTCTACCCGAACACCGCGATAACTTACGGCATCTACTGCATAAGCAAGATCCCCATCGCCACTGACGAGCACTGCGGTGTCATACGATCCAACTAGTGCCATCATATCTACCGCAATTTCCACATCAAGGTTAGCTTTTTTGGAGCCATCTGGGAGTTGAACTAAGTCTTTGGCGATCACTCGATAACCATTACGTCTCATCCACAGCAGGAATCCCTGCTGTTTTTCATTAGTACGATCGACTCCAGTATAGAAGAACGAACGTAACAGTCGAGAACCTCCAGTCAGCCGAGCCAACAGTTTTGTGTAATCAATCTCGATATTAAGCTGTAATGCTGCATAAAATAGATTAGATCCATCGACAAAGATTGCCACTCTGCCACGATTTTCTAAGACTTGCTTTGCTGAAAATATCGAGTTTTCATCATGATTAAAGCTATTCATTTTATTAAGATTATTATATTTTTTTAAATTAAAAATTTGAAAAAAGTTGATTTATATATACGATCCAACCTATAACCAATATTAGCAGACTAAAAACGATTAGTTGGTAATACTGGCGATCTCTAGCTTAGTAAAAATTGGACGTGGTTCACCGAGTAAATGATTAGCTGTTAGCACCCCCCATTCTAAATGGCGTTCCCAATTTTCCACAGCAGAAGCTCCATCAACTAGTAACTTAGACTTATCTAAATCAGTAGAAATATGATTGCCAGTAACATTATCAAAATCGAGATCGAATCCTAATTGATGGTAAATATCAGTACTGATTTTTGGAACGATCGGCGACAATAAATAAGCCGATAACCGAGCTGACTCTAAAACAGCATATAAAACTTGGGCTAATTCTGAATGTTTGTCTTGTTTAAATAATGTCCAAGGTGCGAGATCGTCTATATATTTATTACTAGAGCGAACCAAAGTTAGAATTGCTTCACAGACATCTCTAAAGGCTAACCTATTGTAAGCGATATCTACCTCATAACCTAGTTTTTGACCCAATATTTTTAGCGGATTATCGGGAGAAATATCTTCAGCATTGCAATTTGGTACTCGACCTTGGCAATACTTTTTAGACATATTCAAGGTACGATTGATTAGGTTCCCCAAACTATTTGCTAGATCGGCATTGACAATTTCGATAAAACGTGATTCATTGAAATCTCCATCCTGCCCAAACTCAATCTCCTTGAGAAAGTAATAACGTAATGGTTCTGCACCGTATCGATCGACTAATTCGATCGGATCGATCGCATTTCCCTCACTTTTACTAATTTTTTTACCATCTTTAGTAAAGTAACCATGTGCGAAAACGCGCTCTGGGAGTGGTAGTCCTGCTGACATCAACATCGCGGGCCAATATACAGCATGAAACCGTAAAATATCTTTGCCAATCAAATGTAGATTAATCGGCCATCGCTGTAAAGCATTGTCTAGAGTAGGCTCAACATCTGGATCGAGCAATGCTGTCATGTATCCCAGAAGAGCATCAAACCAGACATAAATTGTCTGCTGGGGATCTGTTGGTAATGGAATCCCCCAGTTGACATTGACACGGGAGATGGAAAAATCCTGCAATCCCTGAGCCACAAATTTTAATACTTCGTTCCGCCGACTAGTTGGGAGAATAAAATTCGGGTGTTCAGCGTACAGAGCTTCTAGTGGCTGTTGATATTTAGAAAGTCGGAAAAAATAATTACTTTCATCCCGCCATTCTACCTGCTTACTCGGATGCAGCGGACAATACTTGTCGGCGAGTAAATCTCGTTCCTCTTTGAACTCCTCACAGGAGACACAGTACCAACCCTGTTGAGTACCTTTGTAGATATCGCCCCGATCCCAAACCCGCCTAAAAAACTCATTGACGATGAGCTGATGATTAGGTGCAGTCGTCCGACTAAATCTATCGTATTGGATATCTAGCTTGCTCCACAGAGCATCAAATCGCTTGACGATGCGATCGCAGTGTACTTGAGGTTCTACACCTGCTGCAACTGCAGTACGTTCGATTTTCTGCCCATGCTCGTCAGTTCCGGTAATCAACAGGACATCATGCTGTTTGAGTCTGTGCCATCTGGCGATCGTATCGGCGGCCATCGTGGTGTAAGCATGTCCGATATGGGGAATATCATTAACGTAGTATAGCGGCGTAGTGACAGTAAAAGACTGTTGAGTATTCGTGGAATGATTCATATATCAGTTCAAATGTGGCGGACTCGATTGAATAAAAATTAATCGGGTTAAATTTACAACCTCAAGCAATCTGAAGCCTGGACTCTAACTAGATTTGTAAGTGCCGCTCCTGAAATTGATGAGCAAAGCTTCATTCGGCAAAGCCCACACTGTGCGCGAGCCAGAGGCTTACGCCAACGCAAGCGAGTATAGGACTTCAAGCAGAATTTTTGACATGGAAAACTCGATAGGAGAGTGTCGATTAAAGCGTCGTTGGCATCATCTCTGCTATTCCCTTGTGCCTTGTGCCTTTGCCATGACAAATCGGATCGGGCGAAGCCCACATGTCCAATAATCAGCCTACGCCAATGGGAACGAGTTTGCTTTAGCTCTAGTCTCCATCATAAATGAGGTTGCCCAACTTCAGTAGCTCTATTAATAATTAGTAATTGGTTTCTGCTAGAATAGATTGAGAACCAGGGTAACTAGCTCAATGGTAGAGCATCGGACTCTTAATCCGTTGGTTCCGAGTTCGAGCCTCGGGTTACCCATCCCCTCAAGCCTCGCCGATCGCGGGGTTTTGAGTTTTAAGTTATCATTGCCCAGATTTCGATCTGATTGTGGTTGACGAAGCACATCACGCTACGGTTGAATCTTACCACTCGATCCTCAACCACTTCCGGAATGCACGGGTACTTGGAGTTACTGCCACGCCCTGCCGCTCAGATAGAACTGGTTTTCGGGATCTGTTTTCGAGGCTGATAGCTGGTATTACTACCCGTGAGTTAATCGAGATGGGGTCGCTATCTTGGCTACCACCCTGGCTGGGCGAAATACAAGGTTGATGAGTGGGTACTACCGGTCGCGACCATCGCTGAGGCGGCTGAAAATGACTATAACGATTCGATCGATCTCGAAGATAGCTACGAATTTATCGATAGATCCATCCTAAATATAATCTAGTGATAAAAAAGATGTTAGAACTGTATTTTATAGTTCTAACTAAAATGAAAAATGGCTCTTCATTACCTGGTATGCTAATCTCGGCTTGTCACTCCTTCAGGTTAGAACCAGAAGAGTATAATAAGTAGTCGAGAACTGATTTTTCTCCTTTTAGATCGAAGTCTAAACTAATTTGTAGGTATCGATCGAAGCTATTTACTTCTTGTCTAATAATTTAGTACCTAAACTTTTGGGATCTAGCAATTGCCAGTAATATTTATATAATTGATAGTAGTCACTACTAATTCATAGATATAATTGATTAACAATAAGATCCGATCGAATCGGGCTAGGTTTTACTAATGTACGCCGATAATATCCCATCCAGTCGCTAGAGACGATCGGTCTTTGCCTAAAATTTTCTCAGTATTCCATCTATTTTATTAATATTCAGTGATAGACCAATTAGAAGCTAGTTTCGATTTCATCTTGGCTGTATTACTCCAAAATCTTCATGCTGACGAGCAATTTACATTACGGTTGCAGGGCGAAGTCAGTCAATTTACACGATTCAATCATGCTAAAGTTCGCCAGACAGGGATTGTCCAAGATAGTAGTCTCCAACTAAAACTGATCTCCAATCAGCGCAGTAGTTCGCTCCAGTTTCCTTGTACTGGCGACTTGGAAATTGACCTCCCACAAGCACGAGCCGCGCTGACATCCCTCCGGTTGGAAGTGCCGCAATTACCTGTCGATCCTTACCTAGTCATCCCGACAGGGATTGCTACCAGCCATGAGGTACACGCGGGGGAATTATTGCCAGATGCGGAGGTAGTAGGTAGCTTATTACCAGTAGTTGAAAATCTGGATTTCACAGGTTTGTACGCAGCAGGGATGATGCTCCGAGGGTACGCCGATAGTAGCGGTCAAAAACACTGGTTCGCTTCCCAGTCCTATACTCTGGACTACTCCCTATTTACCAGTACCGGACAAGCTGTTAAAGGTACTCTCGCTGGTAGTCATTGGGATAATACTGTTTATCAAGCCAAGATTGCTGAGTCGAAAACCCAATTACAGCGATTGGAGCAACCCTTGAAGACGATCGAGCGCGGTAAATATCGCACCTACTTGGCTCCAGCGGCGACTGCCGACCTACTGGGGATGTTATCTTGGGGGGGAATTAGTGAGGCAGCTTTGCAGCAAGGAAGGAGCTGTTTTGGGGCATTACAGCGGGGCGAACAATCGCTATCATCGCAATTGACGATCTCTGAAAATTTCCAACGAGGTTTAGTCCCGAGATTCAACGAATTGGGCGAAATTGCTCCAGCTCATCTGACTCTAATCGAGCGCGGTCATTTGGCAAATACGCTAGTCAATGCGCGTACCGCCAAAGAGTATCAGAAGCCAGCCAATGGCGCAAATCGTGGCGAATCGCTCCGTTCAGCCGAAATTAGTGCTGGCTCACTTACACCCGATCGAATCTTAGCGGATTTAGACACAGGATTATATCTATCCAATCTCCATTATCTCAATTGGAGCGATCGACCGACTGGGCGAGTAACTGGAATGACTCGCTACGCCTGTTTCTGGGTCGAAGGGGGCGAGATCGTTGCACCGATCGCCAATTTGCGCTTTGATGAGAGTCTCTACCGTTGCTGGGGCGATAACCTGCTGGCATTGACAAATAACGTGGAATTTATTCCCGATGTCGATACCTATGGTAGTCGGCAACTAGGCGGGAGCTGGGTTCCAGGATCGTTAATCGAAGATTTTACCTATACTCTATGAGCTACTCCCGTACCAGTGTCAAATTAGCGAGCTAGGGTAGTGAGTGAATGGTGGATGGTGGATGGATGGATTGTCTATTTCTTGGGTGGGGAGGGAGTAGATTCTTGCTGTATACCATCGATCCAACATTCAGAGCCTGTCTTAATTCTCGACTTTTTGGGCATAATAACTAGTGTCATGGGGATTTTAATCCAAAATCCTGTCTTGTCTCGCTAAACCCTATCTGCGAGACGCTGCGCGAACGGGAAACCCTACGTTGATGAAGCTGCTCCAATAGGAGTTACGCAAAATCCAAAATCCAAAATCCAAAATTTCCTCATTTATAGCGATCGAATTTTGGGTCATGCCAGTTTTTAAAAACTGTGGCAACAGATTTTTCACCCCTACCTTGTCAACTGCATTCATGTCAAAACTGGACGACCAATTCACGATTCATTTCTGGGGTGTGCGGGGGAGTATTAAATCATCCTGGTGAGGCGATGGGATATCGCGTAAGCTGGCAAAATTATGCAGTTGCTTATACTACCGATACCGAGAATTTTAGCGATAGACTCGATCGAAATGTCTTAGAATTAGCCGATCGATCTGATGTCTTAATTGATGATTCTACTTATACTGACCAAGCCGCACAAGTAAAACAGTTAGTAATTTTTCACCACTATCCTACTCATAATGATGAATTTATGGATGCGATCGAGATCCAATCTCAACCAGTCTTTGCTGGATCGATCGTGGCACGAGAAGGGATGAAAATCTTGGTAAATCAGGGGATTTCGATCGCTTGTTAATGAGAAACTTAACTGGATCTTAATTGTCGGGTGGACAGTGCCCACCAGCGATATTTAACGGCAATAGTCCAATTTTACTCATCACTAGTATCAGTTTCCTCATCAGTCTGAAACTTCATCTGCGCCCAGGTTAACTGCTTCACCTTCCCCACATCACCCTGACTCGCAGCCTCCTTGAGATCCCGTTTCTCATGCGCGTGTGCGATTGCTTCCTCCTTCGATCGCGAACTACTATCAAAGCACTTTTCGAGGTTTTCAAAAACCCCCCGCCGCGATTTAGTCGCATGTTGGCGTTCGGTATCGAGTAATTTTGCCATCAATTCGAGGTGCATGGCATCATCACTACAGATCTCTTCTAATATCGACCATTCATCGCCACCTAATAATTTCTTTTCTTGAATGCGATTATCTTTAAAAGACTTACCCGTCACTTCGTTATAAATCCGAGGTAAACTATCATCAAATTCGTGCTTTTCCTCTAACCAAATTCGTCTAATCTCTCCTAATTCTTCCTCAGTAATTAGGGTAATATCCTGCATATCTGGCGGTGCCGTATTCTGAATTTGTACCTGAGCTTCCAATACTCGCCGCAACCAATGTTCGCGCCAAAACTTAGTATAAGGGCCAGGAATCGGGACTACTTCAGTACCATCATCAGCCTTTCGTTCAAACAGCTCAACTCTACCATATATACGTCTAAAATCTCGCTTATCGCGATCGTCATGAATATCCAATTCATTACGAATATCTAACAACGGTTGCAACCATTCTTTATCTTCATCATTTTGAATCATTGCCTCCATCGATCGATCTTTACTCACCAAAGTACATACCCAACAACCAAAGCGAGAATCACCACAGCTAGGTGTAGATGTATCGACAACTAAGGGACATTCATTATCAGCAGTAGCACCCCGATATAGGGTGAATAAATCCTGATTATTTCCGCCCCAAGGATTAGGAAATTGCATCAGATACATCCACACCTCATCAGTTCGCCAATCCTCGATTGGCGTATATATGAGAGAATTAACTAAGTTAGGATTAGGGCTTAATCTATCTCTAACTCTGCCGACTTCATTCTTCTTTAAAACTGCGGCACGACTATTACTTTCACTTTTGCGCGCACCCAAGACAATAATAGTTTCCCCGTAGACTCTCAGAATATCGCGGATAAACTGATTGACAGGCTTAATTTTCATCCGCTCTGTACACCAGCGGAAACCATGCCGTGGTGCGGGATAACCTTTACCCATCAGGCATGTCCAAAATGAATTTTTGACTGCTGGGTGAAGTAAGTGTGGCTCGAACGGCATTGACTTCTCTTGCGCGGCAGCTTTTAATACTTTCATTGAATGATTAACCCACGCCGAAACAATCGGATTTTCAACCAATGTGTCGGTAGTCATCACGTAAACTTTTTTGTGACGCTGTTCGACGGGTAATTTTTCAATAGCTGTCCAGATTAGTTGTAATATTGTCGATGAATCTTTACCCCAAGAGATACCTACTATCCACGGAATACTATCGCTAAGGTATAGAGACTGGATCTCATTAGTCAGCTCTTGGATATGTTCTACTAATTGCTCTAAGTTTCGAGAAGAATTTGATTGAATCTGTAAGTTACTCACAATAGTTATATACTTTTAATTAGCTAAGATTTGAATTTATGCTCTCGATGCCATTGCAATGATTCTAGTCTGGGGAAATGTCGCTCGTTACTAGGTAGTATAATCAGATCTCGATCGAATTCTTTCATTGCCCTCGTATATGGTGAATCATCATCCAAACCCTGCGCGACGAGGATTCGATAGTTATCATCGATACTAAACCAGCCCAAGTCAAATGCCCAATGATGATTCTTACATAATGATAAACCATTATCAATTTTACTATCCAAGAATTCAGAGAATGGTTTTATGTGGGCACCATCCACAATATTTTGGTTTAGATTTCTAATAATCCTCAGTTTACAAAATGCACATCTATAATCATACTCACGCACAACCAACTTTCTAAAGAAGGCATTTCTAACTATCGATTTTCGTAATGTAACTTTAATGTTAGAATCATGATTTTGTAATTCAGTTCGATCGAATTCCAGATCGATATCTAAAATATTACTCAAGTTCGGTCTGCTATCTGCAAACCAAGTAGATACTAAACTATCCACCAAAGCTTGTCTACTCAAGGGATCTTGAAGTAGCTCAAATAACTCACCATCCAAATAAGCATACTCTACTTTTTCTTTAAGCTTATTAGTAGTCTTAATTCGATCCCCTTCCTTATAAGCATCTCTGAATTTGAGATACCAAAATCCCTCTCGCCGCAAATGAAAGAATGGATAGTGTAGCGCATCTGTATAAATAGAACCAGCTACTAGAATACTCCAGTATTTCTTGAATGTCTCAATTAGCTCATTCGATACGAAAATCCGATTTTCAAAGATCGACTGTTGGATAATTAGCTCTACTACTGATAGAATCAAAATTGGCTTATGATTAGCTATTCCACGTTCTTTAGTCTTGCTAACGTTGAGTTTAGCAAAGCAGTTGCAATAATAGGCTAAATCTCGCAGACCCTGCGCCTCCACATCTTTCGTCATCCAATCTCAATTCAATTGAACTAATCCAATCTTTAGTATACAAGCAAAGCATTCAACTTTTAAGTTTTTAAAAACTAAGTTGTATATTAATCCGCTAGCTGATATCGTCAGCTAGCAACCTAGCGATAGCCGTTGGGTACCGTATCTGAAATTAGATTAGCCTATGGATAGCCTCGATCGATAGTCGAATATGTTCTAATTACGTAATGGGGCCGTCACTATTGACCGTTGTCACGATTAGATCGGGACGAAAGCCAGCCTGTCTGCCTAGTGTCGGATTGAAATTAAGTTTGACGATATCACCCTGGGAGGGGATATATTTACCCACCATATTTCCTTACCAACAGGCTCCCCCCAATCGTATTCCCCACCGATTAGTTCGGGAGTAATGCCAACGAGTAAATCCTCAAGTTGATACTTGCGCTTGACTGGCGAGATCACAATCGTATTGTTGAC
>Ga0105055_10008252_pt1 | contig 13592 bp, 11 predicted proteins | sample BON03_FD_78090 | JGI IMG/M metagenome (GOLD analysis project Ga0105055, IMG submission 78090) | Freshwater microbial communities from Lake Bonney liftoff mats and glacier meltwater in Antarctica - BON-03 | ecosystem: Environmental > Aquatic > Freshwater > Ice > Glacier meltwater | place: Lake...
ACGCCAGCATATATATGACATACATTGTTACCAATGAAAAAAATATCAAACTTGCATCAAAAATGAAAATGTAGTCTGATGTGATTTTACTTGCGCTTTTTTCCATTGCCGGCCGGACTTGTGTTGATTTCATTTTGTTGGCGGAGGTCGCCGCGTTCAGAATTATTTCTTGCCGAATAACGTTTTCATAAAACATTGTTCCACCACTAATCATCAAAGTGGGCCGGCACCTGTTCGATGGCGTCTTTTTTTTGGGGCTTCTTGGTGTATTAGCAATAGCTGTCAGGAGAAAGGGCATATGCTTGAATCGCACATACACAGGCGTTCCTTTAGGCATCTGGTACGACTTCGACGGAATCAAAGGGGAGATCACGGTCAAATTCTTGCCAGTCGTTCGCTGCAAATGTGGAATAGGACAGAGCCCGCTTTGACGGCTATTCGTCTGAGGCATCATATAGACAGCATGAATTTTCGCCGATACGAACCGACTGTCAACACTGCTTGAACGCAAGACAGCAGGGTGTTGATGTGATACTTTTGTTCGGTGTCCTTTTTTTGCAGCCATTTGTAGCCATTTTTACCGCGGCGTTCCATAAAATATAATATAATCGATTTCACGAAGGTTTATATACCCGTAAGGTGTCAGCGGTGGTGGCGCAGCATAATTGGGCGTTATAACAGCGCCTATGTACAAGCCGCAGCATAAAAAGGCAGAACAGACCACTGTCATGTTCTGCCTTTGTTCCGCTTTACACTGTACGGCGGGAAATGCACGCCTCTCTAGAAAAGCGCATTGCAAAGTGGTGGCAGCTGAATCAGTTTTGTTTCATTCTGCCGCCAATGTACGACGGACACGAGCATGCGTGGGTGTCGTTGGATGCTGGGTGTGTCGGATGCAGCCTGTGCGGGGTGGTACATGTGTGCCACGAAAAACACAATGTAATTCCGTGCTGTGCGGAGCGACAAGACGATTCTAGTGTGGTGTGTCTGCATACAGGCATCGTGCTGTCGACGACGATGTTTTTCGAGTCTGAGATCTCGATTGCTGACTTCAAAATCGATTCTTACACTAGCATGAGGAAGCTGGACAAGAAAACGAAAATACCCATTGAAACTTCGCAAGAGGTCATTTCACAAACGGTGCATAACATGATCCACCTGCTGCTTTTTTCAGATAAGGCGCAAAAGTCGCGGGAGATGGAGGAAAAGCGGTACTGCAAGAAACTGGCCGGAGCCTTCAGCAAGCACGCGTCGCAGAAGCGGTATCAATTTAACCAGTACAACATCCTCGACGGCATCGAATACTCCATGTCAATCATCTGCAGATATCGGAGAGTCGACCACAAGAAAAAACGCAGACTGACCGCTGCAAAAGTGCAAGAAATCGCCGCCAACATCATCCAATTCGTAAGTCGTCTCACCCTGCCAAAACCCTACATCCTGTCGCATCCCACTGAAAAATTCAACAACCTTGTCGCGTCGATTCTTTATATTTGCAGCGACGGCATCGTTTGTGACGGAGTCACATACCTCGAGAAATTCGCCGTGCTCAAAAAACTGCTGCCCCTCGAACTCACACTATTGTCTTGCTTCAATATACAGCCCAAGGTCGTCACCGACGGCGAAAACGTCATCAAAATGTGCATCAACAATATTATTGCGCATGCCCCCAGAAACGTCTTTACCACGCCGCTCGCGAATCACATCAAAAAAAAAAAACACATATAAACGGGGTGTTTGGGCTCTTCGGTGCATTATCATGCGTATTGGTTGCTATCGGCATGACAACATACCTGGTTCGCAGGGAACCCGTCCTGGATCCAATGGCCTCTGGTTTCCCGTTATCAAGGATCTTCTCACTTTTCGCGAGACAATGCAGGACCCTCACGACACCATGTGTGTGGCGTGGGACAAGAACAACAAAGGCTGCAAGGCGTTTGGCATATTCCAAAGCGCGCGCGAGTACTTTGACACGATCAAGCACATGAGCCCCTCGAAGCGCTGTGGTTACGAAATCATTCTGAAAAATTCCCCGTGCAAGCTGTACCTGGACGTGGAGTGGGAGACACCAGAGAGCGAAGACGAGGGAGCACTGCAGAAAATTCGCGACATTTGTGACGCTATCTCCGCAAAGATTTCCACCGAGCCCGAATATGCTCGCTATGTGACGGGTGCTCTCGACTTTTATGTCTCGACATGTTCGCGCGTGAAAAATAAAGCCCTTTTTAAAAACTCGTTCCACATTGTGGTCGGCAACGTCATCTTCCACAACAATCACAGCGGCGACATGCAGTCGTTTGTGCGCTCTCTTGGGTTCGAGGACGCCATTGACATTGCAGTGTACACCCCCAATCGCTGTGTGCGCACCGAGCTCTCTTCGAAATTTGGCCAGAACGCATTTTTCCGCAACATCGCGCCATGCGAAGATGAAGCAGGGCTAGTGCATTCGCTGATTACGATTTTCGATAGCGCTCTTGCCGTCATTCCCGAGCAAGAACACACTGCAATCTATCCACCGAAGAAAAAACGCACGGGTCTTACTCTACTGCGTTCCGTCAAAGTCCCTCGCATCTGTCTGGAGCAAGAGACACCAATCCCTTTGATTATACCGCAGTACTTTATCGACATGTTTGACGACAAAGTCAAAACGACCTTTCAGACGCAGGAAATCCAAGAAGACGAGTTCGGCAAATTCCCCCCCGTCGTGCAAGAACTTCTGCACAATGGCACTGTCATGCGGGACGACGTGGTTTTCATTTACATCAAGCATGCCAAGTGCTGCGTGAATAAACTCCTGTGTGATATCACACACGCTCATCACTCGAACAACAGCGCAGCAGTAGCAGTTCGAATTCGCGAGCGAGTCGACATCTATACGCGCTGCTACGGTTGTACGAACACGAATCTCAAACATATCAACAAGTATGATGACGAGTACAAATGTCTGCCGCGTCTCAAGACAAATGCCGTCATTGAGCGTATCATTTGCACCCGACACGGCATCGACAACGTGCTCGACTCGGATGACCGAAAACGAGTGCTGAAAATGTATATCGAAAAGACCCAAAAAGCAATCGCCGAGCTTACGGGAACGTACGATTTTCGGCGGTACACCACGAGCGCGTCGTACCTGTGGAATAAGTACATCACAAGCGCCGCCGCCGGCTGGCTTTTTATTTCGCAAAAGATCGACGCCAGCGCGTAGGACAGTGAACCCCCGTGGTTTTATTTTTTTTAATAAACGAGTTTGATTCTTACGGAAAAAAGAGGGATTTTGCGATCGCAACTTGAAACGCAACTTGGTGTACATTTTTGTTATATAAGAACATTGTGCGCTTGAGTGTCAGAATGACAAACACGTGGGTGCGCGATGAAATCCGTACAACGTTGAGGTACAACGGCAGAGATGCGCACGAAGTTGTGAGCAAAACGTGCATTTCAGGAGACGTGGTTGTGCAATGGTCGTCGCTGTGGGGGCGACGTGGAAACGATGAGGACGAACGAGACTGGAGATACTATGGCAACAAGAAAATACGACAGCAAAATCGATATCAGTTCCAGCATCCCCCGGCCCATTATTTCAACCCATGCATGTATAGTGGCATTAAATTTTTACCACAGTATAATTCCATCCGTCGCGGCATACGTTCTGATACAAACGATACAACACGTCCTTACAGTCGCGAGGAGATGTTTGAAAACGACGACGAGGAAGACCAGAATTCCGACGACCCAGACGCGAATGATCCTGAAGAGGATCGGAGGATTCTCCTATCAAGACAGGAAGACTTCAATATGCAACAAGAGTGGGAGGGTGAAATCAATGAGATGATAGTACGGATACGGCAAGGAAATCCTCCGGCACATCTGCCAGTGCAAAAAAATTTTCGTATTTTTCATGAAAAACTCGTCTCGCGATCCAACCAGCTCAAGGCACAGCGTAAACACGATAATACTTTGAAAGGAAGTGCAATACCACAAGGGAGTCGTGCGGATTTTACACGTAACACACGTAGTATCGAAGTCCCACTCAAAACGAGAGATAGAACTGTACTGAAAGAACCGTTTACAAAGACGCACTGGATGAAACTACGTGTGGATGTTCCTATCACCGCACAGCCTGCGATATCACAAAAAGCAGAAAATTCTGTCGACATCATACCACTGAAAATTCATGTAGAGCCTGAACCCGTGGTCATTCTTGTCGATGATCCCGTGGTCGTTCTTGTCGATGATCCCGCGGTCAATATTGTCGATGACGTCGTGGTCGTTCTTGTCGAGGAAGAACCGGTGGTTGTTCTTGTCGAGGTAGAACCGGTGGCCGTGCCTGCCGATGAAGCCGAGGCCGTTCCTGCCGATGAACCCGAGGCCGTTCCTGCTGATGCACTGCCCCTGCTGATTGGTGTAGAATCAGAAATGCTTAAATGTATTATATGTCAGGAGATGGCGGAAAAAATCGACGGTTTCATGTGCAAGTGCAATGTCGGAGCTCAAATGATTTGTGAAGAATGCTTTTTCGCAAATATGACGTCCTTGACAGTGAGTGATCACACGATCCACCGGCTTCATTGTTGTAAAGAATGTGACGACTGGACAATCCAAGAAGTGCTCGTCAAATGTGCAAAGGAGCGAATTCCCAATGTCCTCATGTACACGGACAGCCTGCGTGACGCTGAAAAGAATAAACTGGTGGAGATGCTGAATGCTTCCACCGCATTCGTCGACGACACAACCAAACCACTAGCAGACAGGGTGGCGAAAGCACGACGTAAAGTCAGCGATCTGATGTGTGATTCCTGTCCTGTCTGTAACACTATACATGACGGTCACGACGCATGCATTTCCATCTCCTGTAATACCTGCAAAGACAAGGATGGAGAAGCACTCAATTTTTGCGGGTGGTGTAAAGACTTTGTAGGTACCAGTGCATACGTCCATGCTCACGCACATTTTTGCGCCCATCGTATGCCCAGGATACAAGGGCAATATGAATACCTCTTTCCTGCTGCGGGATTGTCCGCGCTATCTAGCAACTTGTACAAAATGCGGCTGGTCGACAAATTTCTTGTAAATGTGTCGCACGAGGTGAGTCGTTTGGTATTGTTTAACACGAATCTGATCATGCATTGGTGCACAGTTCCTGACGTTTTCTACACGATTCACAGGTGCGCGATCAAATCGAAAATGCATTCGAGGATGATTTTTACAAGTATCGCTCTGCGGCTTTTATATCAGACAGAAGAATTGTTACTGGCAAGCGCTGGGTAGCAGATCAGCCCGCCAATAAACAAGCTGTCTTGACAGAACTATGTGGACTTCTCCACACAGTTCAGAATTAGTTTTGATCCCAAGACCCATTTTCGAGACGTTTTTTTTGGATTCTGGGGCAGGAGACAAGGAAAAGCATACACAAATACAATCACGCGAGAACGCAGGGCAAGATGGAAAACATATTCGGCGAGGATGGACATCCCGTGAAATGCTCACAGGACATTGTCAAGAACGGCCACGTCATCCGGGACATGTCGCTTTCGCTGCTCGCTAACAACCGACTGCAAATGATACACAAGTGCGAGCTTTGTGAGAAGATTTGTGTCAAGGTCCGACGGCGTTGCATGGAGTACTCCCAAAACACCGAATCGATGTTCATGGAATATTTCTACATCGAACACCTCGCAATTGAACAAAAATCATACGCAATGGTCTACACCAAACAAGGCCCCGTGGCCGTGAAGCCACGTGTGTGAGAAACGTTGTATTTTCCCCGAACAAGCTTGTAATAAAATTCAACAAAACACAAACTTTGTAGCACGTGTTTCTTCGCCACGGTGTTTCTCAAAGGTCATCGACGACTCGTCTGCGCACTGAGACCTCAGTCCATCGACGTCGGAAAAATACGAAGAGTGTGGTTGCCAAAGTAAGTTTCGTCATGAAATATCAAGAGTGTCTGGTTTAGATGGTCAAAGTCGTACGTGGCGCCAGTCACTATAATGTTCGGGATTAAAGGGTACTGGAAAAAAGGTACAAACACGACGGTTGCGGCAGTGATAAGTTTTGTTTCACTGTGCGTATATTCGAAATGAAATTCGCGAGAGACAATGTCAAATGTCATGAGGAGTGGTGTTCCCGCACACCGCATAACATAGGGCCGGACAATAGCTGGTAACGCCCGGCCTCCTAAAAATAGGTCTGCATGAAGAGATTTATCAAGCAGGTCGGGCGAAAATATTGAGAGGTCTTCGCCGTTCCATCCGTCGCCATACTGCGGTGTGTGGTCTGGCGTGTAGTTCCACAGAATTCCCGAGAGCATAGATTTCTCGAGTGCAGAAATCGTAATATTCATGGAAGAGATTTGTCGACTATAGTCTCCTGTGGCATAGCACCGTCCTTTGTCAATGTCGAAAGGTATACCAATTTCTCCAACAATGGTGGGGATGCCTTTGCCGTCGTTAATATTTTCAACGCACGAAGCAATTAGCTTGAGCTGCCGCGTATATTCCTTGACGACGTTGTCGCGACCAAACACAAGTGGCAAGGACCACGAAAAGTCGCGGACGATTCCTACCCATGTGCGAAACGATTTGGTAACGAGCGGAACCAGATCGTACCAATGCGGTGCCCACGCCAGATTCTCCAGAGAAATGCTACTTGTCATGGGCTCGCTGATGGACGCTGTCTCAAAGTTGGTGACTCGGTCGACAAAAATCATGTACGCTCCTGACGTGTGTTCCTGACAGTTGATTGCAGCCCGGAACTTGTCAATGAAGGGCATGAAATAATCTTCCTGCAGATTGATGGCGTGTGGATGGCCATCCACTATGCGATATTTAAAGTACTCGGGCTGGTGTAGGACCGGATGTCCATTGATGTCTCGTCCCCACACATTGTTGTCCTCCCAGATACACGTGTGCTTCCAAGCGCGAACGTTTGCAACATTCAAGGCCACTTGTCCCGCATACACCAGATTCGGCACATAGTTTTTCACGTGGATGGTCTCGCCATCGCCAAGCTGGAAAGACTCGAAAAACGTCGGGGAGGGTCCCTGACGCAAAAAGACAGACTCTTTCGATACGTCGTTCCAGCCAATCATGCCGAGGTTCGGCTCGTTCATAGAATCGAACCCAATCACATTGGACTCAGCGGCCAGGAGAATGGCCACGCGCCTGTACGCTGCAAAATAGTGGGACTGCAAATAATCCTGGATGTTCATTCCGTCTACCATGAAGCCGGGACAAAAATCGTTGCCGCCAAAAAACAGCGTAAACATAGTGGCCGTCGCCAGTCTGTGGTGGTTCGAAGGCCAGTGCATACAGGGCAGCGGCGCATCAACACCGTGCTGTAAGATGTGGCCTTGCTGAGTGAAGGCGGCACCACTCTTGTGCAGATTAGTAATGTCAAACCCAGCAATCTCAAGCGTCCACGATGGCGCGCCATCTCCACCTGTCCAACGAGACCACACATCTTGATGCGGATCAATCATACAGGACAAGTTGTACTCTTGAGCGATACGGACGATTTGAAGCAAATATGCGAGGTATTCCTCGTCGTAGATTCCAGGGCCCGTGTGCTCAATTGCTTCCCACGGCACCAAGAGTCGGATGAAGGTCAGTCCGCATGCGCGGATACGGTAGAAATGTTCGTGGGCATCTTGTAGTGGGAATGGCCGGCCCACAAAGGACACATTTTTGGTGTCGAAAAAGTGCTCGATACTGTGTGAAGGACAGTTGAGCGGAAACTTTGACGAACCTGATACGTTGATTCCGCGCATGATGAGCTTCCGTCCAGCCTTGTCTTTGAACCATTTTCCCTTGTTGCATACAATGTCGTCGCGGGAAAGACAGCCGTGCGTGCCAAGTTTTACAGTGTTGTTTTTTTCGTGGCTTCCGTAGTCGGCACACGGAAGCAGCATTTCGGACAGCGTGAGATGTCGATACAAAAAAAAAATCGCCACGACGCTGCCCATCCACAAGATGTACTTTGCGACAAGCAACAACGGCAACATGAGGATAAAAAGTATCGCAACACAAAGGTCCTCTGGGGAAAAGTAGTATAGGAATCCCCCCGTCATCCTAAACATCCACGCAATAATCATAAGATACGCTGAGCTTGTACACTGTTGGTGTCTGTACATTTATATACTGGTATGGCAGTTCGGCTGCATATTACACCCCATCCTCAGTGTGCGTGAAGCAACGCTATCAATAAGAAACACATCTGACGTACCTCTGAATAGACTATGAAGAAACCTATTCCAAAAATTCTCGATTCTCACCTATGAATATACACGAATATCATAACCCCCAACATGCTGCTGATGCCGAACGGCCTAAGAACCCCGTGTTGTTCTGAAATGTCTGTTTTCTCAAGGGTAATCCTTGACGGTAAGCGCGTATTCCATGCGGTACAAACTTTGTCGTACGAGGCGAATATCTCGCAAAAATATGTGCTGGTATGCGCTTGTTGCCGTCGCAGCATATTCTACTGTTTTGCGCAATACAACGCTGCTTGGGTATATAAGATGTAGACTGCATGCCAACGCAAAAAAAAAAGCATGGCAAAAGGACCAGGAATCAAACAGCCGACGCAGCGGGTGACGGATCCCAAGAATAATAATGCAAGAACCGTAGTGCCGAGAATCAGACACGTACCGGTTCCGAAGCACCCTAAATATGTCAAGCTGCCCAACATGATGCAAAACACAAAAAACAACCCGCCTGTCCGTTTGTGACTCACGTCGCGTCAGTATAAGCCGAGGCGGTAGGTGGTCGAGGTATCACATGAGTGTAGCGCTTGGAACTTGAAAGACTCAAAGACCATTTTCACGGTTTCGTCCAGATCGTTTTGCAAGACAATTGAAAACATCATCTCCGGCGTCGAGTTCTCAAGCACTAGCTCGAGCATTCTCCGTAATACCTCACGAGCACCCTCGTGTTTCAGAGTGTTGTGTATGCCGTGCAAACACGACGCGTACTCAATATGGTGCACATTTCTCTCACAGACAGTCACGACGAAAATCTGTTGGAACTTTTTGTTCCTTTGAAACACGATCACATAGTCGTCATCTGATATTTGCAACTGTCTCCTCTTCGTAAAGTAGACGGGAGGCACAATCAGCTGTATGTGGGGCTGTGGTGACATGGCAAGTCCAAGTAGCGGCGTTTTGTATATAAAATCCATAAACTTGTTTGGGTGTCTTGTTTGCAGAGTGTATATATGCAATTCTCCACAAGATTTCACATGTCGCCGTTTTTGGCGTGTGTCTCGCGCGCTGCTCTCAAGCTATTTTTGAAAGCCGGCGGCAAATCCACATATGCCACTAAGGTCTGATTTCGCGTTTATAAACGAACAGTGCGCATTGCCGTAAACGACGCGGGAATATCAATGTTCGAGTACACCGGGATAAACTCGTACTGTGACGTGATGCGGCGATCAGCATCGTTGTACAGCCGAATCATTACAGTGTGCATCTTGCCAGTCTTGAGAGAAATGCCCTGTCACGCGTGTGTGCATGTGTGTGTGTGTTGATACAGCAGTACAGTCGCAGAAGGGCACCAAAACAAACATGCCAACATTCATAGATGCACAAAGATATCTCAAAAAACAGGGCATGCTGGGCTGAAATCTCTCGTTTGGCAATAGCCATCCACCACTGTACCTTGATCGAGGAGTTGTTAGCGGATGTTTGGAATTTGCCCATGAAATCTAGATTCAGCCGATCGCATGACGAAAGCTCGAAAGATATCCACGGCCCCTGGCGGTCGATTCCGGTGCCAGTTTTCTCTACATGAATTCGGGCGGTGTTGGTGTTGGCGATGGCTTCCAGCAGTGTTGACCGCAGCTGGTCAGTATTGATAGCTGCAGCGTTACGGTCCGCACTACTGTTGTCCCCGGTGGTAGCGTCGTGTCGCCGTTTCTGTTGCCGAGCGATAGGAAACTGCACGTTCCATGCGGTGGCGTCGAAATCGGTCGTATTGGCAAGAACGTCATGTCCGTAATTTAGAAACTCAATGTGCATCGTATCGTTGATGATGATGGGTCCGTAGATTCGGAAAGGATACATCATGCACACGGTGTAGATAAGTGTTGCATCAACCGTGCTGTTGGGCTTTAAACACAGCACAAGCACGTCGCGGTCTTCTTTTTTGTGCGTACTCCAGCGCGAAAAAATCTTGTCAAACTTGTCGTACATCATTATCACCTTCAACATAGTCGCAATTTGCACCGGAATGGGTTCGTTTTTCGCGGGGCCTGTCGCGATAGCAGTTGTGATTTTGCCTGTACTCATCGAGTTCACTCCGCTCTGTTTTGAAGAAACAACGCAGATGGTAACCTGCATTCTATATATATGAAATACCAAACAACGCAAACAAACACAACAACAAGAAGAGTACAAACCTTTCGACACAACCTCAGTCGCCAAAAAAAATAAACATAAAGTTGCGTAGTGTGTGCACGTACACGAGACGATGGTTGCCTTTTCACATGAATCTCAGTGTACAGGCAGTGCTTTCCCTGAAACTCATGCCGTGTGCGCATGTAGTGTCGAACGAGAATGCCCGAAGTTTTGCCAAAGCCACCAGCATTTTGAAAAACATTGTCGACGCCAAGTGCAAGCCGCTCGACACTTTTCAAACTGCCATCACCCAAAAAGATAGTGCCGCACACGTGCCTTTGTTTTTGTGCACTTGGCGACCGCGCTTTTGTCTGGATATCATGCTGTACTTTTCCAAAAATGGCGCCGTCATCCTCGCGCTGCCCATGTACGGACAGGAAAACGCCGAAATACAGTACTACACCACCGAGACTCTGGTATGTGTTGACCTGCACAGCGTGTACTTTTTCGGACACTTGACCTGCGACATTCAAGAAAACGGAAGCCCAGTGATGGTCATTCTGCTATACGATATGATGACCGACAACACTACCGACCCCGTGCCGGTGCAAGAGAGGTACGACAAGCTACAGTCCTTGCACGAAACGTTAAATGAGATTAGCATTGGCGATTCATGTGTGCGGGTGCAGTGGGCCGGGCATGTAGACGTCAGCCACAAAATATGCGAGTTGTCACTACCACATGACGCTGCCAACATTATTTTCTTTGGTCACGACCATGTTTACCACAAGTTCCCATTGTTGGTCTCGGGTAAAAGCACATCGTTTTGATTCGTTTTGGTTAGTGTTTAGTTTGATTTATTCTAAATAAACACCCATGTCGAAAACATTGCACGATTGCAAAGTGATGAGTGGGACTAGTCAGCTGCATGCGAGAATCGCAACTCCATCGACTCATTGACCGTATGCTTCCAGCGGTGCGTCTAATAGGCAACGCCGCGCTCGATGTACGCAATGAGCTTTGCCAGAGGTACCTCGTCGTAGAGGATGTCACCAAGTTGGCGTGCCGTGTCGGCCCAGAGTCGACACATTTTCGAGAATAAACGCATGCATACTATGGTATTGAAGTATTCCGGCGTGTAGCGAAAGACTTTAATGTCCTCTACATATATTTTTGCGCACGTACGCGTGTGCTGGGCATCCGACGCTTTTATGTCTCGGAATAGGAATGTCACCGACGAAAACGCATAAAACTGGATGATAGGCTTTTGTTGGTGGTCGTTGATGTTGTATTTGTAGCAGTCGGCCACCGTAAGCGGTTTGACGACTACCATGAGGCTCTTGTCAAACACCGTGTTGTCAAAGGTGTCGATGCGCACATACATCTTCTGTTTCTCAAGATAGGATGAGATAGGGTTTTCCATGAGAAGACACACCAGATGAGTGTGTCGAGACAGTTGGCGCACTAGAAACGATTCGGAAATGACACTCATCCACGAGTCGCTAAATTCCAGGCGAGACGCCAGTGCAATGCACTCTGCAGACGTCATGTCGACCTTTGTTTCCAGCAAAAACGTCGAGTCTTTTTTAACGTGTTTGAAGATTTGCAGCGAGTCGCCAACATCTGCGCGCTGTTGCGGCGTGCCTTTTTGCACCCACTCTTCTTCTGACAGCAGAGTACAGGACTTGGAGGACGCCATCGTGTGCTCGTGCTTGATTTTCTCGTACAGGTCACTCTGCTTTTCGCCAAGGTCCACGCAGTTGTCAATGTTCCTGAGCATCACAGCATGTGCTGCGAGAATCATTCCATTGTCGTACAGGGAGAAACACGTCCAGTAGTCGCGGTCGGCTTCGGTCAATGTCGTTTCCTCATCAAAATCGTCGATGAAGGCGTCAAAGTCCATTCCGCAACCCCGCTGCAAGCAAACCTTACAGCGCGTCTCTTTATATAGAGCGAATTCGCGGACCTTTGAAATATCGTTTCACAGTGTATTACGCCCCGGTGTTGGTCCACTTGGCCAAGAAAGATTCCATGTGATCTTTCAGTTCCTTGGACGTGGCCTGTATTCCAGAGGTTGTTGTGGCGAGCGCATCGATTTGTGTCAAAAGAGTGGTGAGATCGAGATACGACAACGTGTGTTGGGCCGGTCGTTGCTAACAAACAACCCCGAAAATTCTCATGAAACATCAAGATGTACATGCAGTGCTTGGTCCTACGCAGGCCCGCTACTTCAAACCCATTTTGATGGTAGCAGCTGTGTCCGCCGTGTTACGGGTCTGTCGGAGGCGACAACGGGGTGTTGGTCCAGTATGACTCCATGTGCCTGTTCAGTTCCTTGGACATGCCCTGTATTCCCAGGCTTGTTGTGGCGAGCGCATCGATTTTTTCCAATAACGTTGTGATGTTGATGTACGACAACGTGTGCTGGATCAGGAAATAGGAAGGGGGGGTATTGATGTGACATACGGTCGGGAACTGTTGCATATATTTTAAAACCGTACGGTCATCCTGACCTCTGTTGTATTCGTGCAGAATTTTTATGTTACTCTGACGCTCTTCTGTACTTATGCCATACGCCATACTTGCCCGAAATTTTCTCATCATGTTTCCGTCCGAGCGGAAAGTAGTTGCTTCGCATACTGTCTGTTCTGATATATGCATACTATTATGTGCAATCATCTGCAAAAGGACTTGCAGACCGTCGAGTATCGATCTCAAATCACTCTCTTGCTGATATGATTTCACTATGTTTGTGGCTATGTAATAGACTCCCGTTAGAAGCATTTTGTAGCTCAACGTTGACGCTTCGAGAACATGGATCGTGTCGAGGTGACCGGGGTATTGCGGTACGCAAAGAGCAGACACAAGCCCGATGAAATGTTTAAACAGGTAATTTTGGTCTGTATCGCTGAACGGGGATTTTGTATTGCTTTTGCAGGCAACTCCCGAAATAATATCGAGAAAACTGATTTGCCCTGCGCGTGAAATGCATGCGTTGTTAATGGTTTTGTGCATCTTGTTTATCTCGGGGAGAGTGGTGTAATTTTGTAGCATTCCCCTCATCCAAATTATAACGTAGAATGCCGCGTTTGTTGAAAATTTCGTGACTTCTACAGTGCCGTCATGAAGTGGTGTGCCATATGTACGCGCAAAATCCGTTATGACGACCTCTACCAGCTTTATAGCCAAGTCAAAATCATGTAGCCCGTATTCTCTGCGAAATTCGTACAATCCCCTGGCACATCCGAGTTTCTGAACA
>Ga0105055_10008257_pt1 | contig 13590 bp, 12 predicted proteins | sample BON03_FD_78090 | JGI IMG/M metagenome (GOLD analysis project Ga0105055, IMG submission 78090) | Freshwater microbial communities from Lake Bonney liftoff mats and glacier meltwater in Antarctica - BON-03 | ecosystem: Environmental > Aquatic > Freshwater > Ice > Glacier meltwater | place: Lake...
AAGTATGTGTGTGTGCGTGTACGTGTGCGTGAGCGTGTGCGTGTGTGCGTGTGTGTGTGTGCATGCGTGCGTGCATGTGTGTGTGTGTGTTTGTGGATGTGTGAGTGTGTGCGTGCATGCATATGCGTCTGCGTGTGCGTGTGCGTGTGCATGTGCATGTGCATGTGTTTGCGTGTATGTGTGTGTGCGTGCGTATACTTCACACCAAATGATACTTATTCTCAAAAGTCAGTGCGATGGTAATGTTACACAGTAAAATAACTGTAGCGCCGACTTTTGAGAATTTCTGCCAATCATATGGGCGCCAAAATTTGGTGAAATGTCGACAGAGATTCTCAAGAAGTCAGAAATTCCAAAAGTCAGATCTGCAGTCATTTAATATAGTAAAACGAGTGGCGAGCTGACTCTTGAGAATTTCTGCCAATCATATAAAAAGCAAAAAATTGGTGCGGTGTCGATTGAAATTCTCAAAAGTCAAATTTGTAGTCAATCTGTATAGCCAACTGAGTAGCGAGCTGACTTTTGAGAATTTCTGCCATTCACATAAGCGCCAAAAGCTGGTGGGGTGTCGCCTGAAATTCTCAAAAAATCAGATCTATCGTGATTTGATATAGTAGACTGAGTAGGAAGCTGACTTTTGAGAATTTCTGCCAGTTATATTGGCGCCAAAAGCAGGTGGGATGTCGACTGAAATTCTCAAAAATCAGATGTATAGTCATTTTGTATAGTCAACTGAATAGCGAGTTGACTTTTGAGAATTTATACCAGCAATTCAAAATTTGGTTGGGTGTCGACTAAAATTCTCAAAAAGTCAAATGTATAGTCATGTTAGTCACACACTGCATCACACACTGCAACACACACTTCATCACACACTGCAACACTATAATGCTGTATACATACGAAAGTCAAATGTATAGTCATGTAATTTAGTAAAATGAGTAGCGAGCTGACTTTTGAAAATTACTGCCAGTCATATGGGCGCCAAAAGCTGGTGGGGTGTTGATAATCGTGGTGGGACGTGTGTGAGTGAAGGTACATGACTCATTCATATCTGTGACATGACTCATTCACATGTGTGTATTATGACTCATTCATATGTGTGACATGACTCATCCATGGGGTGTTGGCAGTCGTGGGGAGATGTGTGTGGGTGAAGGTACATGTCTCATTCATATATGTGACATGACTCACTTGTGAAGGTACATGACTCATTCATATGTGTGACATGACTCACTCATATGTGTGACATGACTCATTCATGGTGTGTTGATCATCGTGGGGAGACGTGTGTGAGTGAAGGTACATGACTCATTCATATGTGTGACATGACTCATCCACTTGTGTGTAACATGGCTCATTCATATGCGTGACATGACTCATCCACATGTGTGCACCATGACTCACTCACATGTGTGACATGACACACCCTTGGGGTATTGATATTCGTGGGGAGACGTGTGTGAGTGAAGGTACATGACTCATTCATATCTGTGACATGATTCATTCACATGTGTGTACCATGACTCACTTGTCCGTGTGACATGACTCATACGCATGTATGTACCATGACTCATACATATGTGTGATATGACTCACTCACACGTGTGTGCCATGACTCACTCATATGTGTGACAAGACTCATTCACATGTGTGTACCATGACTAATCTATACGTGTGACATGACACACCCATGGGGTGTTGATAATCGTGGGGAGACGTGCATGAGTGAAGGTACATAACTCATTCATATGTGTGACATGACTCATCCACTTGTGTGTAACATGGCTCATCCATACGTGTGACATGACTCATGCACATATGTGTAACATGACTCATCCATATGTTTGTGTCGACCCATTCCTAAAAAACAAAATCGACTGTCGCTGCGGCATGTGTTTGAGTGATGGTCAAAAATTTAAAAAGTGTGTGTGTGCGTGACACTTAACTCAAAAGTCTAACTCCAAAGTGTGTGTGTGTGACCTAACTCAGAAGTCTGATTGCTACTGAATCGATTCAGTCTGTTTGACACCGAACTCAAAAGTCCAACTCAAAAGTGTGTCTGTGTGACCTAACTCAGAATTCTGTTTGCTACTGAATCGATGTGAAATGTTTCATATGTGACATGAGTCTTGCATATGTGACATGAGTCATGCATATGTGTGACATCGAAACCTGTCACGCGCATAAGGTGATGCCTTATGATATGTGCAATATTACGAAAATTTCGCGCTCGTACTGCAGCACACACTGCAAAACACACTACAGCGCACACTGCAACGCACACTACAACGCACGCTGCAACACGTTCGAATGTGCGTCATCGTAACGTGGCGCATTCGTGCGTGTTGCAGCGTGCACTGTAGTGTGTGTTGCAGCGTGCGCTGTAGTGTGTGTTGCAGTGTACGCTGCAGTGTGCGCTGCAGTGCGCGCTGCAGTGCGCGCTGCAGTGTGTGTTGCAGTGTGCGTTGCAATGTGTGTTGCCGTATCGCACTCGTTTTCAGTTTATTATTGAAATCTGTGACACCGATGAGGTGACGCATATGCGTGACATGACACGAAAGACCAATCGGTACTAGATGGATATGACATGTTCCAAAAATGTGACATGGGTCATTCACATTTGTGTTTTATATATGTGTATATATACATATATACACGTATGTATATATGCACATATGTGTTGACACAAACACAAAAGAATACACATGATACAACAGAATGCACATGAGTTATCAATTCAAGTGCATATATGTATATATGTGTGTATCTATGTATATACTCACATATGTATATACACACATGTATATTTACACAAACACAAAAGAATGCATATGACCCAACAGAATGCACATGAATTATCAATTGAGACAGTCAATTCGAACCCTGAGATTTTTCCTGGATTTTTCCTGAGATTTTTTTCCACAATTAGTCAGTGCCAGCGCGCCAAAAAAAATTCTCAAGATTCAAAAACAAAAATCTCAATATTTAGCTGCATAGCAAAAGCCAGCCTGATGCTGAATTGACTGTGAGTGAGAGCTATGGTGCTGACCTTTGAGAATTTGTGTGAAATTCACTGTGTGTGAGAGCTATGGTGCTTGTCTGTGTGTAAGAGAATTTGTATGAAACTAACTGTGTGTAAGAGGTATGGTGACTGTCGGGGTAGAGGTGTGTGTTGGATTGTGTAGGAGCTCTTGCGTGAAATTGACTGTGTGTAAGCGCTATAGTGACTGACGGGGTAGAGGCGGGTATGTTTGTGACATAGGCATTGTTAGGGTACAGGCAATCACATCGGGGTAGAAGAGTTACAAGGTGGCGATGACCTATGAAGATAAGGCATCCTATGACTCTACACCACCCTGTACAGCCATTGTTAGGGTACAGGCAGTCACATCGGGGTATGGGGTGGCTACGGTCAGTAGGATCGATAAAATTACAGGTCTCTTTTGCAGAATATCGTCTCTTTTTAAGGGCTCTTTTTCAAAAGAGACCTACATTTTAATCGATCCTACTAAGCAAAGCCAGCGCATAGAAGAGGTATAGGCATTGTCACAAAGATACCTGCCTCTTCCCCGACAGTCACCATACCCTCTACCACACACTGCAACACACGCACACACACATTTACACGGTCACGTCGAGTGTATGATATCAGTGTCTATCTCTCTCTCTCTCTCTCTCTCTCTCTCTCTCTCATACCTGCCTCATCCCCGACAGTCACCATACCCTCTACCCCGATGTGATTGCCTCTGCCCCGACGCTTTGTGTGAAATAGACTGCGTGTGAAAGCTAAGAGGCTTTACTGTATGTGACCGCTCACGGAGGGGATCAGACCCAAAATATTTGGATCTCCAGATTGGACAGTTTTCCTGTCCACTCTTTTGAGTGACAAGGACTCCCATTTACTTCTGTGAAAGTTTGTTTGGAATTTTGGGGACTCCCATGAAAATTTGTTTGGAAGTCACGGGGACTCCCATGAAAACTTGTTTGAAATTTTGGCAGTGCGAATTATTTTATAAGTCCGATCTCCTCCGCCCGTGGACTGTGTGTAATGTGTGTGTGTCAGGTGTGTGTGTAAGGTGTGTGTGTGGTTACACACAGTCCAGCACCATAGCTCTTACACACAGACAGCCAATTCCACACAAATTCTCACTCTCAACACCATAGCTCGTACACACAACACACAGTCAATGCAGCAGCAGGCTGACTTTTGCTATGTAGCTGAATATTGAGGATTTTTTTTTGAATCTTGTGAATTTTTTTGTGCGTGCTGGCACTGATCTTACACACAGTCCACTGTGTGAAAGCTATGGTGCCTATGGGGGTAGGTGCAGTCACAAACATAGACAGTCACAAACATAAACAGTCACAAACATAGGCAGTCACAAACATAGGCAGTCACAAACATAAACAGTCACAAACATAGTCTCTCTACTCCAATGTAGTCTCTCTGCTCCAATGGGTAGGGGCAGTCACAAACATAGCCTCTCTACCCCGATGTGATCTCTTCTGCCCCGAAGGTGTGTTGCAGTATGTTGCAGTGTGCTGCAGTGCTCGGGGTAGGGGCAGTCACAAACATAGCCTCTCTACCCTGATGTGATCTCTTCTGCCCCGAAGGTGTCTGTCGGGTCAAGGGCAGTCACAAACATAGACAGTCACAAACATAGGCAGTCACAAACATAGCCTCTCTACCCCGATGTGATCTCTTCTGCCCCGAAGGTGTGTGTTTGCGCCTCCACCCCGATAGGAGCTCTGAGGAGAATTTGATAATTTCTCAAAAGTCAGCTCGCTACTGAATTGATTATGTAAAAACCCTATAGAGCCGATTTTGAGAATTTGTGTGAACTTTGCCTCTGTCCCGACGGGAGCTCTGAGAAGAATTTGACTATTTGTCTTGAAAAAAATCAAAGACAAAACTATGGTGCTGACTTTTGAGAATTTGTGTAAAGTTCTCCTCTATCCTGATGGCAGCTCTGAGGTCCACGGTGTTTTGGCTGACAGGTAAACATTCTCACACGTCAGCCCGCTACTCATTTTACTATACAAATTATCTATTGAACCGACCTCTGAGAATTGCTATCATCACTCATGAATGGTAGAACTCATTTTACTACACAAAATAGTTATAGAATCGACCGGTCCTGTGGCTATTTTGTATAGTAAATAAATGAGTGATGGTAGAAATTAGCTTCACTCATGAATGCAGAATTTGTACCACAACTCATGGATGTTGACTACTCATTTTACTATACAAAATAGCTATAGAATTTCTACCATCACTCATGAATTTCTTCCATCACACATATCGCTGTGATTGTTGCAAATTTTCTGAAAAGTCAGCCCTGAGGTCCACGGTATTCTGGCTGACCGGTAGAAATTTCCAAACGTCAGCTCGTTACTCATTGTGCTATATATAGAATAAGTATAGAGCTGACAGTTCGTTACTCATTTTGCTAATGGAAACGTAAGCTCGTTAGTCATTAGCAAGATGAGAAACGAGCTATCAGCTCTACAAACGTATGTTGCAGTGTGTTGCAGTGCTGTCAGCTCGTTAACGTTAACGTCGTGTCGTAAAGTCGTTCCGTTAATGAGAAACGAGCTGTCAGCTCTACAAACGTCAGCTCGTTAGTCATTAGCAAAATGAGAAAATAAGCTGTCAGCTCTATAAACGTGAGCTCGTTACTCATTTTGCTGTATAAGCTGAAAACTCATACACGAGTAACGAATAAGTACAAAGCTACTTGTTCGTCAGGTCTGTACGTATTGACTTACTCGTTACTCATTTTGCTAATGAAAACGTCAGCTCGTTAGTCATTAGCAAAATGACTAACGAGCTGTCAGCTCTATAAACGTCACCTGGTTACTCATTTTGCTATATAGAACAAGTATAGAGCTGACATGTAAGATTTTTAGCCCCTTCTCACTCGTACACATGTCGCTGCGATTGTCCCAAAGCTTCTCAAAAGTCAGCTCTGAGGTCTACGGTGTTTTGGCTGATATGTAGAAATTCTCATATGGCAGTTCGCTATTCATTTTTGCTATCTACAACAACCATAGAGTTGCAACACACTGCAACACACTGCAACACACTGCAACACACTGCAACACACTGCAACACACTGAACACACTACAACATATACAATAACAATAGAGCTGACTTTTGAGAATTTGAACCAGCACGAAAATTGCGTACAAATTGGGGGGGGGGGAAGGGGCCAAGTTTGTGGGAAGGCAGTTAAGTAATGGCTGTTGGGTTAAGGCCAAAACGCAGGGGCCCAACGCAGAATACATTCTCTGCCTTGGCGAAGGTACACACACACACACACACGCACACACATACACACACACACACACATGCACATGTGCCGATGCGCGCACACATGCACAGCAGAACTGAGGGGCCCAAGGTACAATATGGGGTGGCTTCGATTAGTAGGCTTCTTAATATTATAGGTCTCTTTTGCAAAGAGCCCTATAAAAGAGACGATATTCTACATAAGGGACCTGTAATTGTAAGGAGCGTGCTAATCGTAGCCACTCCATACCTTCATGGTCTTGGCGCAGGTATACAAGCACACATGCACACACACTCACACACACATGCACACATGCACACACACACACAACACACACACACACACACACGCCTGCTGTGGTATAGATATGTATGATACATATATGTGCAGGGTTCAAATTGACTGTCTCACGGCATTGGAACTGACTGCAGCACACTGCAACATACTGCAACACACTGCAACACACTGCAACACACGGCAGCACACTCCAATACACTCCAATACACTCCAAAACACTCCAACAATACACTGCAACACACTGCAACACATTGCAACACATTGCAACACACTTCAACGTACTCCAACACACTGCAACACCCTGCAACACCCTGCAACACACTGCAACACACTGCAACATGCTGCAACACACTGCAACACGCTGCAACACACTGCAACACACTGCAACACACTGCAACACACTTCAACAGGGTTCAAATTGACTGTCTCACGGGCAACGGAGGCAGAAATGCTCGCATTGAAACTGAGCGATTTCATGCAAAAGGTCGACGAAGTGCACCCGCAGGCTGTTTCGTGGGTGCTGGTACAAACACACTGCACCACACACTGCAACACACGCTATAAAACACTCAGAAACAAATACTGCAATGCGCACTGCAACACGCACTGCAACGCACACTGCAACACACACTGCATCACACCCGAAGTGCAGGTTGTGAGGTGGTTGGTATAACCAAACTGCAACATAAACTGCAACACACACTGCAACACACACTGCAACGTACACTGCAACACACACTGCAACACACACTGCAACACACTTCAACACAAACCCGCAGAGTGGGACGAGGGTGCTGGTACAAAGTGTCAAAAGTCAGCTCGCTACTGAAACACACTGCAACAACACACACTGCAACAACACACACTGCAACAACATACAATGCAACACACTGCAACACACTGCAACACACTGCAGCACTGCAGATACAAAGTGTCAAAAGTCAGCTTGTTACTCAAACACACTGCAACACCACACACTGCAACAACACACACTGCAACACCACACACTGCAACAACACGATGTAATGCAACACGCTTCAACACACTGCAACACTGTGGGTACTTTTTTTCAGAAGTCAGCTCGCTACTCAAACACACCGCAACAACAGACACTGCAACGACACACACTGCAGCAACACACGCTGCAACACGCTGCATCACACTGCAACACTGCCGGTACTTCTTCTGAGAAGTCAGCACGAAACTACTCAAATGACTACAAAGCTGATATTTGAGAATATCTACAAGCTTCTTGCCTGTGCCACGGCCGCCGCTGCCATGTGTCTGATTTTTTTTGGAAAGTCAGCTTCGTGGATGTTTGACATGAAAACAATTAAAGATAATACTATGATGAGTATTATAGTACACTAATTATATACCATAATTCGTCTATAATAGTACCAAACCGCCGCTGCCATGTGTCTATTTTTTTCTGGAAAGTCAGCTCATTTATTGTTTCACATGTGTTTGTGCGCATGTGTGCGTGTGTCGTGTGTGTGTGTGTGTGTGTTTGTGGGTACCTTCGCCACGGCAGAGGTGGTATTCTACGGTGGGCCCCTGAGTTGTGGCTTTAACCCCATTTTGGTTGTTTCGCATAGTACAATTAAATTGCAAGCTGACTTTTGAAAAACGACACTGCTACAGACTGCAACAAACATGCTGCAACATGCTACAACATGCTGCAACACACTGCAACACACTGCAACATGCTGAAACACACTGCAACATGCTGCGACACACTGCAACATGCTGACTTTTGAAATATGATGACATCATTTTCCGGTGCGCCGCGGCCACCGCAGCCATGACATACACACACTGCAACACACTGCAGCACACTGCAACATGCTGCTACACACTGCAACATGCTGTGACACACTGCAACAGCTGACTTTTGAGAATGTCTACCAAATTCTTGCGCGCTCCGCGGCCGCCGCAGCCATAGCATACACGCACTGCAACACGCTGCACCGCACTGCACCGCACTGCACCACACTGCACCGCAATGCACCACACTGCACCACACTGCAACACGCAACACACCTCAACGCACTGCACTCCACTGCAACGCACTGCACCACACTGTAACACACTGCATCACACTGCATCACACCTCAACGCACTGCACCCCACTGCAACGCACTGCGCCACACTGCAACACACTGCAACACACCGCAACACACTGCAACACGCTGCAACACACTGCAACACATTGCGACACACTGCAGCACACTGCAACACACTGCAACACACTGCGACACACTGCAACACACTGCAACACACTGCGCACGGCCATCGCCATATGAAACGAGTATCGAGCCGACTTTCGAGATTTTCCTGTTTATTTGTGCGCGTGTGTCTGCTGGCTGAGTGCGCAGGTAGAAATTCTCAAGAGTCTCAATTTACTATGCTCAAAGACTGTAGAGCTGACTTTCGAGAATTTGTATGTTTACCAGATTCTCGCGTGCGCCGCCGCCGCCGCCGCCATAGCATACACGCACTTGGATGGCGAAAGATACGTGGCGGAGGCCAGCTTATGGGTCAAACGCTTTTTGTAGGGCGCTTTCCCTCAACAATTCAGAGTCGATTGAGATGAGACTCGAGTGTGACGCGACTCATTCATAAGGCCTTGGATCGCGACAAATATGTGGCAGAGGCTCATTCATATGGCCTCCGCCACATATGGGGTGGCTACGATGAGTAGGCTCCTTAAAATCATAGGTCTCTTTTGCAAAAGAGCGCTATAAAAAATACTGTATTCTGCAAAAGAGACCTATATTTTTACGGAGCCTACTAATCGTAGCCACCCCATATGTGTCGCCATACAAGGCGACAGATATGAGGCGGAGGCCAGCACCTACGTCAAACGCTTTTTGTAGGGCGTTTTCTCGCTTATATGCGCGATACAGGGTGGCGAAGACTCATAGGATGCCTTATCTTTATAGGTCATTTTCCGCAAAAGTGACCTGTATTTAGTGGCTCTTTTGTGGAAAATGATCTGCATGAGATGTGCTCTCATATGAGAAGTGGCTGATTTAAATGCAACGCGACTCATTCACATGCGACTTTTTTCTGAATATGGGGTGGCTACGATTAGTAGGCTCCATAAAATGATAGGTCTCTTTTGCAAAAGAGCCCTATAAAAGAGACAATATTCTACAAAGGAGACCTGCAATTTCAAGGAGCCTATTAATCGTAGCCACCCCATAGTGCCTCATTGTGTGTGACACTCGTGCTACGATTAGTAGGCTCCATAAAATGATAGGTCTCTTTTGCAAAAGAGCCCTATAAAAGAGACAATATTCATTCAGTGTGTGTGACACTCGTTATTTTCATGTTTATGTAGATTCGATTGAGCTGTGCTCTTGTATTGCTCTTATATGAGAAGTGACTGATCTAAATGAGACGAGGTCACATTTGAAATGAGTCGCGTCTCATTCAAATGTAACCTCCTATTCACCTTCACATCGTCTCATTCAAATGCAACCTCACACTGAGTTCGCGGTCACATTTAAAATGCACGCGACTCATTCAAATGAGACCTCTTTCTGAATAGCACCTCCTCGTGTGCGACACTCGTTCATGTGTGACGTGACTCATTCATATTTGACGCGACTCATTGATGTGTGACGTGACTCATTCACATATGACGTGCCCTCTTTCTAAATAGTGCCTCTTCATATTTTGACATTCAAGGTGATCGTGGAAGCTCTGTAAAAGCGAAACATCTATTTGTACGAGAGTTGAGTAATATAGGATAATGTGTGACTGCTATTTCTGATTTGGCGGCCGTGTGGGGGCCGTGACGATTTTCAGCCTTCGATTTTGATTTCGTTCCGGCTAGGTAGGACTGATCCTCTGACAGGATAAGTCTGTGACTCATGCATACCGCCCAAGAAGCTTCTTGGAAGCGGGTTTTAGACCCTGTATACCCTCTTTTGTTTGATTTGCACCATCAACTCCGAACTGAAGTACTTTTCGATTTTCACCAATTTGAGTGAGCCGGGGTCGATATCTGCTGGCTTTCATTGGACGGGTTCGATACCCGCTGGATTTTATCAAGGTTTTCTGTGGTGAGGTACGGCTAACGCTTTGCATAGGGTACGGGGGAAGTACCGTATACAAAGCGTCGCGGGAAAGAGTGTTTGACATACGTGTAAGGTGCTGGTAAGGACTCTTCTTCTAGGAAAGAGACTTGTAAATGTGTGTTGCAGAGTGCGGCAATATGTTGTAGTATATTGCAGTGTGTTACTATGCGTTGCAGTTGTTTGCAGGAGAGAGAGAGAGAGTATGCGTGTGTGGGAGAGATAGTCATAAGGATCCTTTTTTAGAAAAGGAGACCTGTGAAATGAGACGTAACTCTGAGGTGGAGGCCTGTGCGCACGTCAAGCGCTTTGTGTATTTTGTATGGTGCTTTCCCGCGAAAACGTCCTGAAAAGAGACCTGTGAAAAGAGACAACGTTGCATGTCGCTTTCCCCACGAATTGCAGCACTATCTTTTGTGTGGCGAGACCCTTCTTGAGATCTGTGGCTGAGGCAGGCATGAGGCCGATTTGTATCAACGTGAACTGAATTGTAGAAATTAAAACAGAAAGCGGGCATGAGGTCAATTTTTTGTGTATGGCGCTCGTTGAAATAGGGTATGGTATTGTTCGGACGAGGAACGCAAATTCTCGTGGAATTCAGTCGACAAAGAATCATTTCGTCGAATAGATTTTTGTGGAAATGAATCAATTATTCGGTAGTAATCCAAACGTGGTCTATACGCGGCAAACATGCGGCCAGCGCAGGAGCATGGCTGCGGGAAGCAAACACCGTGACACAGCGCTGGCATGTCATGTTCCGTGCGAATTTGCCGTATCTTCCTAGCGTCAAAATATAAGGGATAGTGCAATCTAGATCTGTGTGCAGAAGTTGTGCAGAAGTTGAGCAAAAATTGCGCAGGAGTACGCAAATTGAAGTTATTTGTCTCACAAATACAAAGTGCAACTTGTACACACAAACCTAGATTGCAATCTTCTCTACATTTTGACGTTAAAAACATTCGCAAACTTGCTTGGAATAGAATACAATGGGGCTGCCTGTATTTGCAAATACATGGGGCTGTCTCCTAACGTGCAATCCTATGTCATCAATCTTTACAACTGTGTAATATAAACTGGCGTTCTTTCTCCATGCGCAACGTTGCAATTGGAAATACGATGCCGCTGCGTCAGAGGTGCTATTTGACGTACGGAAGGCTGCAAAAGTAAATAAAGTCATTGTGAATTCATAATGAATCAAATCAAATTCTGAGCAGTGAATTGTTTGTAATTTCATTATACCGTTGATGATAGACAAGACAGACTAACCAACAAACCCCCGTCACAACAAATCCAGCCTACGACACATTTGGTTTCGACAAGCAACACAACAACTTGAACTGCAAAACATCAAAAAATATCAAATGTCCAAAAAAATGTCCAAAACAGTGGCTAGGGTCTGCTGTCATTTGGTTTAAATAGATGAGTGAACACAAATAAAATTTGCATCTGGTTTAGATGAGTGAACACACTGTGATTCAATGAGATTGTATCCTGTCGCACATTTAAATGAACAACACAAAAGCCTGAGCATCATTGAGGCACTCAAAGCGGCTGCCCTGGAATGGACGTTTGAACCGATTAACTTTGTGGCAGGGAGCCGTGGTGCAGTAGTGGAAGACAATTTCTTGTACATTTCTATAACAAGCTCGAAAGGCTTAATGTACACGAAGGAAAGAGAGACATGATTTTGGCGGCGCATGTGCAACTCGTATACGAAGCGCATGACACAATAATCCGATCCTACTGTCAGCAAAGACATGGGACGTCTGGGGTGACGCAACGACGTCGATGGAGAACCTTGGAGAACAAGAGTATATGTAAATAACCCTGAAGAAAGGTGAAGGCTGGGCAAAGCTTGACTAAGATGAGCAACCCAATGGCGTTACACAGAGATGCACAGCACAACTTGGTATCAGAACGGTTCAAAAATTGTGACAATGCCAAGAAACTACATTAAGGTACAAGTAATTGTTGATCGCTGTGGTGATGACGACCAAATTTCAAACAAGGACTCAAAGCTGAAATCAATTTCTACAGAAAAGCAAAGGCTCAAGAGAAAAAGATTAAAACACACACACAGGTTCAAAGATCGGGTTTCCGTGATTCAGCAAGAATAAAACAAAATCACGATGGCACGCGGTTGAGACAAATTGGAGCAGACTCGGATGGAACGAGCGTGGTAAAACTCAAACGCAGATGAGGGGGAGAGGGGCGCGGCTCGCGCGGGGTTTGATTAAAGAACATGAGGCCTTGTGCCTGCATCGAACTTGGACGCAGCTCATTCCTGACATTGAGGTGAGAGGCCATCGCTTGCCATCGCGGCGGGAGAGAGGCGCGGCTCGCTCGGGGTGGGATTCGAGAACATGAGGCCTTGTGCCTGCATTGAATTTGGACGCAGGTCATTCCTGACATTGGGGTGAGGGGCCATCGTTTTCCATCACTGCCATGTTTTGTTTGAGAATTTACTTATGTATTTCGGCTTTCTTTCTCAATAAGGCAGGTTGTTAGCGAATATTCGTTTTATAAACTCGTTTACATGAATTCTTGTACATTTCAAATGTATTTCATTTATTTGTTTTTCTTGTGAAAACCATATTCAACATTTTAGTTTTTACATACTTGAGTTTGTCATTGGCCGACACGCAAAGAAACAAAAGGGAAACGGGGGGAGAAAGGGGGAAAAAAATAGGGGCGGGAGGGTTTAGGGTGGCAAAGAGGTCAGGACCTCGCACCAATAACGCCCTAGATCGACAGGATTTCTTTCCAATAAACAACATTATCCCTGAAAGATGAGAGAGTTTTAAACGCAAATACTCCATTATTTGTCCAACAGTGATAATAAAAGCAATCATCATCAAGAGCGAGAGAATAGGAGGGAAGGGCGGGGGGATGCGGTCGTGAGGGGGCGGGA
>Ga0105055_10008272_pt1 | contig 13571 bp, 17 predicted proteins | sample BON03_FD_78090 | JGI IMG/M metagenome (GOLD analysis project Ga0105055, IMG submission 78090) | Freshwater microbial communities from Lake Bonney liftoff mats and glacier meltwater in Antarctica - BON-03 | ecosystem: Environmental > Aquatic > Freshwater > Ice > Glacier meltwater | place: Lake...
GGGCCAGGTACATGTGTGCAGCATCATGTGAATTTTATGTCAGCAGAGTCAATAATAATCATTGAGCCTCCAGCACCGACCCGCGTGAGGTCTTTACGGCGGATGGCTTTAGCCCTCCTCCTCGGGACGCCGCTCCAGGTGCTTAGTTATTCGACTGATCTCAATTTTTCCGGGGAAGTCTGTGTTGCATCAGAGCACCTCGATTGGCACACGAGGGCGGTGGGCTCGAGTGGTTTAAGGCGAATATTCAATCAACTCTCAAACTTTTATTCCAACAAGCTAACATACTGGTTCCGCATGGCAGGACTTTTGGCTTTACAACGATTGGGATTTCGTTGGTGACGAGAATGGTGTGGGCCAGTCTTACAAAGATCTTGCCCTTTCTATTGACATTGGTGGCACGGTATGTGTGTGTGGGGGGGTGGTGCCAAAAGCAGTGTGGCCAATCTTGCAGAGTTCTTGCCACGTCCATTCAGATTGGTGGCACTGTGTGTCGTGTGTGCTCGTGCGTTTGTGAAATGTCGAACGCATGCTCCGTAAGCGTATGGTGTGCGTATAGGTATTTGTGTCTTATCTTTGTCATTCGTCTTATCTTTGTCATTCGTTCATCTATATTCCTGTTTTTTGCTCTGTGGCTATAGACAGTCGGGAGCGAACCACAACATCCTTTGTGCGGGAATGCTCGTGTGTGTGTGTGTGTGTGTGTGTGTTTGTCGTCTAGATGAATTCGTGTATGTATGAGTAGATCACGTATGTACGTATGTATATGAGTACATGTGTAGAGTCGTTCGTATATTGTGGGGTGGTTCGTTTGCGTGTGGGTTTGTCGTGTAGAGTATTTCGTGTTGCATGTATGTGTGTAATGCGTGAATATGTGAATATGTGTATGTTGTGTAGAATGTCAGCTGTACTGACAGAAACACGTCAGTCGACGCATCGAACAAGCCGAGGTGTTGAGTGTGTGTGTGTGTGTGTGTGTGTGTGTGTCGTCGATTAAATCTCAACATGTCTGTGGTGTTCTTGTTGATTTGTGTTCATGTGTAACAAAGTGTTTTGTTCAACTGTCGCGGTGAACATAACGCATGCATCTCAGCAATGAGGTATTTAACATATACACGAACACCCACCCAACCATGGATATACAAGCATACGAGTAGAAGTGCACGTTCGAACTCGGTGAGGCTAATCAATCCAACCGTCGGAGCACTACACACGAGATCTATAAGAGCTGGCGCGTGCGGTCCTGATGCTTCTTCTTAGTATGCTGGGTGAAACGGCCACCTATATACACACTTGCAGTCGATAAACCCATTAGATCTCTGTCCACCACTTACACGACCATACACAAACAAACAATCACACCAGGTCCTTTTCGATGACTGACATCACACACATGCACCCGCGCACGCACGACATACCCGCACGAACACACCAGATTCTTGTTGACGATGGTCTGATCTCGTTGACTGTCATCGAGAAGAAGGGTGAAGACGTCAAGTGTAGAGTAAACAACTCGGGTGATCTTGGTGGCAGGAAGGGTGTAAATCTTCCTGGTAATCTTTTTGCATACACAACTATACTTCCAGAACATACTCACAAACCATATCAATACAACACATAGTATTGCAGCATTCGAGTGAGTGGGACTGTGGTGCAGTTGCATTCCAACAATACGTCAACATATGGATCCTCCTGTAATTCGCCGCATGGTAGTGCACGGATGTGCAAAGTACTGCAATTGCAACACACTGAGTGCTTCAACTTCAACATGCTGAGAGCTGCAAATGCAAGACAGTGCATTGCGCTGGCGTGAAACTTTTTTGATCAACTGTGGTAGGGATGTGACCCCTCCCACTCACTAGGTGCATCGTTTGGCCCAACGCTTCTTACATTATTCTTTATTCACAGTGGGTTGGTATCATTTTTGAGATGCGCAATTCGCATGTCTCTGGTTTTGTAGTTGTTTAATACATCGGCATGTATCATTGTAAGTATATACATGTACTTATTAATGTGCTTATCAATATATAGATATACATGCTCTGGTGCTGGTGTGCGATTGGTTGGTTTACTTTGGGTGGATATTGGCAGGCGTAAAGATCACTCTGCCCGCTCTCACTGAAAAGGACAAGCTCGATCTCACTTTCGGTTGCCAGCAGGTGTGTGTGCGTGTATGTGTGGCTGTCAGTAGATCACTCTCTATCCCTAAATATATACAGACGCATATATCCACACACAAACACGCATACACATCAGATTCATGACACACAAAGACACACACATGCACGTATATGTGCTTGTCCTTTCATCCCCCCTCTTGGCTCTCTCGCTTGCTCTCCCGTGATACATATCTGTATGTCTCTGTCTATATACACACATTTACATCCCCCCTTTTCCAATCCTCTCTGCCTTCTGCCCCTCTCTGCATCCATCCCACTCACCCTCCCTGTCGATTCTCTCGCTCTCGCGCGTTCTTTCTGTTTCCCCACCCCATCCCTCCTCACACCTCTCTCGCAATCCTCACTCACACAGGGTGTAGATTTCGTGGCGGCCTCCTTCATCAGGAAGGCTTCAGATGTCATCGGTATCCGCAAGGTACCGCGTGTGATTGTGCTGTGCTGCATGTGTGTGGTGATTTGATGTCTTGTGGGGTCAACCAAAAAATGGTTGACCCCACAAGACTTCTTAGGCGCCATCCATTTTCCATATTTTCCCGAGTATTTACGGCGCCTGTTGTTTGGTGCCGGCACATTGGTTCTAGTGCCTTGATATCTCTATCTAAAATGCTTTATGCAGGTGCATGTGTCATCATTATGCGCATTTGTCTTTGCCATCTGTCCGCAGCATCGCGCATGACATACTGAGTGTATGTGTGTAGCTCTACGAGTAAGCGTCCATTTGTGTGAGCACATGAAGCTAGACTACAGCAAGCACACACAGTGATTCGCTCCGTGTTTTCTCTCATCTGTTCCCGCGAAAAGACACAGGAAAATTTACCTATGTGTGTAGGTCTGTGTGTATTTACACGCGTAGTGTGTGTGTGTTTTGATACGTGTGTGCTCGTTTTGTGTGTATTTTGATACGTGTGTGCTTGAATTGTGCATTGATATCAGCAAGATCACGCAAATGACGCAGAAAACACCTTACTGCACAGCGATATGTGTACGTAGGCATGTTCTGCAAGTCGTTGCTGCCTGTTGGGCTACATGCGCGAGCACTAATCTGAGATTGAAACACAATGTTTGTATCGACATATGTACATCACATACATTGCTGCATGAATTCACTCAGTGCATGTTCGAACTCGGTGAGGCTAATCAATCCAACCGTCGGAGACGACTATACACGAGATCTATAAGAGTTGGCGCGTGCGGTCCTGACTGCTTCTTCTTAGTATGTTGGGTGAAACGGCCATCTATATGCACACATTCAAGTAAACTAGTATGTATCTGTATTGTGTGGTCTTAACTGCGTCTCTGGCAGTCTTTTGAGTCAAGCCGTCACGTCTGCATGCATCAATCTTCATCTACGCTACATTTGAATGCACGTAGACATGCATAAACATGTGCAAGTATGTGCATGCCCAGTCTAAATCACAGCATAAGTGGGTGGGGTGAAGCGCGCACGACGATGTAGCGCACATGTCGAACAGGCGCGTGTTTTTGCCGGTGCTGATGTGAATTAACAAAAAACAGCACCTTGATGATAACGGCGGCAAGAATATCAAGATCATCTCCAAGATTGAGAACCAAGAGGGTGCGTTGCTTTGAGTGTCGTGTAAAATATTGTCTGTAACGTTTGCATGCAGGTGGTGATAGTTTATACGTACGTGTGTAATGCACTTTCAAGACGTGTAATGCGCTTTCGAGACGTATGAAATCGCTCGTAGTCACCATGACTCACAATGTGTGACATCACAACACACTGCAACACAAATATATATGAAATGGCCCGAAACGCCCCGAGTCTGAGCATGCACCAATTGTTCAGGTCTCGAAAACTTCGACGAAATCCTTGCTGTGACCGATGGTGTCATGGTGGCACGTGGCGACATGGGGGTGGAAATTCCCGGTGAAAAGGTGACGCTGGCGCAGAAGATGATTATCTCCAAGTGCAACATTGCGGGCAAGCCCGTTGTGACTGCCACACAGATGCTTGAATCTATGATCAATAACCCGCGCCCTACTCGTGCTGAGACTTCCGATGTTGCCAACGCCGTTTTCGATGGTGTGTATCGTATATGTATCATGGCCATATACGTAAATACATATATATATGTATATTGTGCCGTATATATAGATATAGATGTATGTATAATACACGGCTGCGTGTGGATGGCAGCGGTGTGGTGTAATGTGCGTGCGATTGGTGTGTGCGAAACGTGTGTGTTGCAGCGTTTGCCGACGTTTGTGTTTGTAGGTGCATCGGTACCCAGCCCGACTTATGGATTGACTTTCATAAGTCCGTGTGGCACAGTTTGTGTGACAAGTGCGATGCTGAGAGATTTCGAAACACACACACGCTGTAGGCACTGATTGCGTGATGCTTTCCGGCGAGACCGCCAAGGGCAAGTATCCTATCCAGGCCATCGAGACTATGGTGACTATCTGCCGTGAGGCCGAAAAGGTGCTGGATCACACTCAGACATTTGCCGCACTGCGTGCGCATGCCAAGGCCCTCGGCCCCGAGTACATCAACGAGGCCATCGCCTCGTCTGCGGTCAAGACGGCCTTTGACCTCCGCGCCTCCCTCGTCTTGTGCCTCACTGAGACTGGCCGCACGGCACGCCTCGTCTCCAAGTACAAGCCGCACATGCCGGTCTTGTGCGCCACCTGCGATGAGCAGGTGGCCCGACAGTGCCTGGTGCTGCGCGGGTGCTATCCTATGGTGGTGGGCTCCATGGTGGGCTCCGCCTCGCTCATTGCACGTTGCCTCGCCACTGCCAAGGTCAACGGGCTTTGCAAGACGGGTGACGTGTGCGTTGTCATCAGCGGTATCCAGGAGGGTATCTCCGGTGCTACCAACGTGCTCCGCGTGCTGCAGATCGAGTAAACAGCCATTGCTGTGCATGTCCTTCGCGACAGAAATCTGTTGGACGTAGGCTGCAGGCTCAGGAGTGCTTCAAGAGTGCTGAGTTGTTGATGCACCGCCGATTAACCTCGCCAGGAGGGTAAGGCGCACATAATCTGGGAGCCGCTTCGAAATAGACTTAAATTTTCGATTCGTAAAGGCTGCTGTTGTACAAAACACAAGTTTGACCCAAGTATCCGTCGACAAGAAACCTACCAAAGCTTTCTTTGTACAAACTTTAGTGCGCCTCACCGCACTTTTCTCAATTTTGAACTCGACTCCTCGAATTCGGTGGCCCTCGTGTGTCAATGCCCTTTAACCACGTATTTCTTCGACAGAAATTAAACATGCAATGAAAAATATTTGCCTTGCACTCCAACTTTGGCTGAAATGTCGTCGCTATCTCCTGCCCTCGTCTAGGGCCTGTTGATTTGTTTTAGGATGCAGCTGACAGTAAAAGGTGTGTCCCTGCTTGTGTCAACGCGTGACTCGAGTAACATCATGACTCTCACATCGAGCAACCATTTTAACCCACACAAAAAGGTCTATTCCGCTGTCTCGTCTGCACCGGGTGGGGGTGTGACTGCCGTTTAGTTTTGAATGATACAACTTGGTCCGGGCTGAGAATGGGCAGAGGAATTCGCTGGGGGGTGGTGTAAGGGAGGAAGAAAGGGGCGCGGGGGCGGGGTACACAGACTCACGTACAGCGTGTTGCAGTGTTCTGGGTTGTGGTGCCGGGTGTTGCATTACGTTGCAGTGTTTGTAGAGGACACGTGAGCGAAAGACAAGAGAAAGACGAATATGGTGCCGCAGTGTGTTGCAGGGTTGTGTTTTGCAGTTTGTTGTGTTGTAGTGTGCTGCAGACTGCCCGCTGGCAGAAAAGACGTACAGTATGTGTTGCAGAGTGTTGCAGTATGGTGAAGGGTGTTGCAGTGTGCTGTATTGCGGTGTGCCGCAGACGGCACACGAGCAAAAAAGACGAGAAGGACGTGCACGTTGCAATTTGTTGAAGTGCATTACAGGGTGTTGTGCAGCAGTCTGTTGCAGGATGTAACGGTACACGAGCGACAAAGACGACAATGACGTATGTGTTGCAGCACGGTGCAGTGTGTTGCAGTGCTTTGTGCAGCATGGTGCAGTGTGTTGCAGTGTTTTGTGTGGCGACGAGTGAAAGAAGAACGAACAGTAAGCAGAATCGTGTGTGATAGAGTTCATTAAAGAGTGACCTCATCATAAGGAGCTCGAAGTATTGAAAACGAAAAACACTCGTCTGAGATTGCATACACTACCAGATGCGAGCCTGAGGACAGCACGCAAGCGTGGCTCAGTTGGTGAGAGCAAGGGACTGTTAATCCCTAGGTCGTCGGTGAAGGCACAGACAACCCCAGCCAAAACTAGCGAGTATTGGGCTCCTGCGTGACAATTTCACGTAGGGGCGAATCCAGGTCTACTGCGTGACTATCTCACATAGGAGCGGTGACTGACTGAGGGCTAACACTGCAAGTGTCTTGTTTGGGAAGCAAACCTAATCTGATGGCAGATGCAAATAGGAACACACCTGTGGTCGTCGGTCGCCACCTCAGTATTATACGTACAGAATCACAACAAACGTCATGTGCATGCTGTCGTGTAGTCGACAGAATCGCAAAAGGGGGGTTGGGAAAGAGAGGAAAGTTTACTACAGGACAGCCATGAACAGGGCAAAAAGGCAATGATAATAGTGAAAACTCCTGGATTTCAGGTGGGCTCCACAACAGCAGCAGAAGAAGGAGGAGAGGTGAAGGGGGGGGGGAGGGGAGAGAGGGGAGAGAGAAGAGGATTGCAATTTGACAGTTGGAGCCTTGTCACCTGGGCTATTTATACCCAGAGACAACTCCATTTGTGATCAAGCTTGATCACAAATAGAGTTGTCTCTGGGTATAAATAGCCCAGGCGACTAAGGCTCCAAATCTCACAATTGAATTCGACATTAGAGTCGGCGGCGCCAAGAGCGAGATCAAGGTCGAGAACAGGCAAGGCCATGAATATAGCGCCAGGGATTTCTCCGAGAGTGTCAAGGAAATCACCGTCGTTGGCAACGTCGTCATTGTCATCGTCGGTCATCACAGCGCTCACACGGACATTGGTGTGCCCGTCTGCAACGTCAACATTCGCCCATGCATCGGCTTCCTCGTTGTCAACCTCAAAGCAAGAGGAGGGACGATGGGCTGAGGGACTCGAAGAGTCGCTGCGATACGATGCTTGGGTTTGTGCCGTCAGGCAGAGACTGCGACCCGACGACAGCGGGACAGAAGCAGAGTCAACAGAACCGGGAACGACAACAGCAGTCATTCCAGGAGACAGTGAAGGATTGCCACCTTCCCCGTCTACACCTGTACCAAGGGCATTGATAATGTCGCTACGGACAAGACCGCTGGCATCAGACGTGCCTGCACGAGGGTTTCCTGCTGACGAGGATAAGAGATGTCAAGAGCACTGCGGATGAGGTAATCAGCTGCCGACCGAAGACGAACAGAAGTGGCACCCATGGGGTGAGCTTTGCCATGAACCGATAAATGAGTGCGTACGGCTACAGTGTATACAACGGCAAGGCAGATCGCATACCTATTATAGCTGAATGTGCTAGCTCGACTCCACTTGAAACGCTCACTCCCGATGTCATCTTCATCCCCAACAAGATTAGAATACTTAACCGTCTGCATGTCAGCCATCACCCACAGGAGCCGTAGGAATTCAGGATGAATCTTGCCAGTGACAGATAACATCGCAGGTACTAAAGTGATGTTCTGGGCAGCGTGGTCACTTTTGAATTTGCCGATCTTGCTGCGAGCCCGAGCGTGAAGGTAGTCACCGAGGTGCAGCTTAACTATGAGGCCATGCTGCATGCTGCTGCCAATCCTTTCACAGACGAGAGATACATTCAATACCAAAACATCATATCCTCGAATTCCAAACTGCATTTTTTTCCAATGCAGATGATATCAACAAACAAGGTGGTGTACAAGCTAGTTGTGCCGACGCATTCGAATCTCAGAGTCGATAACCTAAATGGATGTTGTGCGAATCTCACAGTTGATAACCTCTTCCACACAACAAAAAAGCGAGCGCTGTATAGCCCATTCCCGAGAAGATGAGACTCCAAATGCTCGTCGAAACGCAAATCGAAATCCTCAATGGTCAAAGTTCAGGTCTCTTTTCAAATGAGATATTTGAAAAGAGACCTGTGATGACCGTCCAGGATTTCGTTTTGTATTCCAATGACCATTTCGAGTCTTATCTTGTCGGGGACGGGCTGAATAATGTATCGACTTTGAGATTCGACGTGATCATGGCCGGCAATGGCCCCAGCTGCAGTGTGCTTTTTATCCGAGACGATGTAAAACTATCTCAGTTGGTCAGAGTGCGGGACTGTTAATCCCGAGGTCGTCGGTTCGATTCCGGCAAAAACTCCAAGAACTGAGAACCCAAATCTGCATGGATTTGAACTACATAGACCCTCAAACAAGGGTACTAAACTACTGTTACAAGTAATAAAAGCAATCATCAATCAACAGGGGAGTCAACCTGAGATCCAGGAGTTTCCATTATCATAATCATCATTTTCCCCTATTAGTGGCTGACATATAATATACATTCTCTCTCTCTTCTTACAAATGAGCACGTGATCCCCGTACTGATCAAGCACAAAATTCTGGCAGGCAATTGCGTGCGTGCGACAGCATGAGCACGCATAAGTGGGATGGGTGCCCCGAGCGCTTGACAGGAAAAATCCACCCAAATCTCACCAACGAAGCGTGTCAGCTGTTTGTGTGGCCCGAAACTTGCAAGGAAAGAAAGCAAGCGGCATCCAGTTAAGATGCCATGTCTTCTGCTCCAGAAAAGGATCTGCCTCTATCTGAGAGTCAGTGGGAGGTGTGGGAAAGTGAATGCCAAAGATGGTGTCATCGGGATCTGCGGGGCAGGCCTTGAAACGTTGAGAGCTCTGTAGACCGAGAGTCTGCTCGCTGCGAGTCAAACAAATGTTGTTTAGAAAATATTGATGAGAGGGCCACAAGCGCATGAGGTAAGCCGTGATCACACGCTGCGCGGGAACTGAAGGCGCCTGAGCGTTGCCGTCCGGATTTGAATCTACTGCTTGCGAGCTGTAAATCAGGACCCCAGTGAGGGAAAGTAGAACGTCGAGGACAAAAAGTTTGCGTGCCAAAATTTTCAGAGGGAGAGAGTGTTTATTAAAGAGATAAACTCATCAAGAGGGCAAATGCTAATTTATGTCATAAGACTCCCAGATGTCAGATGGGCTCCCTAAGAGTCGAGGGAAGTGAGGGGGGGGAAGTCACAACTAGACCGACACCTACACCACCTAGACTGACACCTTGACCATTGAAACCTACACCTACAACTGCACCAACACCGACACCTACACTGACATCCACCCCATTATCGTCGTAGCCCGCGTCCTTGCACTCACCCATATGGCCAAGGATTGCTTCGAGGATGTCCGCCGAGTCGTTGTCATTATCGTCACTCTGTGCGTCATCTTGCAGACGAGCATGGGTAAAGCCACGATCAACACCATCTCAATCTTCGCCGTCACCGCTGCCACCAAGAGCGGCATTCTGAAGGGAGAGAAAAGGGGTGATGTCAACATCATCGTCGTGCACTGTGAGCAGGTAGCTTGAGGGACTGCCGCTAATGTCAAGACCTTCAAAGCCAGGGCAACAGCCATCATCGACAGCACTAGTACAGGCACCTGTACCACCTGCGTTGTCATCACCACAACCAAGAGTGGCTGCAAGCCATTCAGCGGCTGCGACGCCGCCAGCAGCATGGGTACCATCGGCAACCACACCTGCCTCTCCAGAGGCACCTGCACGAGTAGCATGAGTAGATGGCGCTACGCTGTGGGCACCATCACCCATATTGACAGCGGGGTGAGGGGGTGCGGGGCGAGGGGGTGCGCGGTGCGATTCATGTGCAGCGCCGTGCATGAGGCATTCAGCAGAGGACATGGGCTGGCCAGCTTGATGACGCGCCGGCGGACCTGTACTGTGTATGAAGAGGCGTAGGCGTGTGGCAGTAGTATAAGCGATGGCATTGCCAATCGAGTTTTTGTTAAAACTAAACCTGCGAGCTCGACTCCACGTGAAAGCCTCGACGCCAATTTCCTCCTCTGCGCCGATGAGCGCATAGTAATTGCGCGTCTGTTTGTCAGCCAAGACCCACAGAAGACGAAGAAGCTCGGGATGAATTTGGCCAGCAACTGACACAATTGCAAGTGCAAACGCCGTACCAACAACAGCATGATCATGACAGTACTTTCTGATTTTGACCCCAACACGTTCCTGGAGATAGTCATTGGTTGGTACATTGCAATTGAGGTGTCTGTTATGGTGCTAATACCAATGTGGTCGAAGCAGATCAAAACATCAATGACAAGGTTGTTGGAGCCATCAAGACAAAAGTTCATAAGCTGGACATCACCCTGCTTGTTGCTGACGGCCGCCGTCGTCGACACCTTGTGGTTGACACGCATAGAGGAGCCTGTGTTGCGGGCTAGTGGCGCCAAGATATCCATGACATGATTGTGGCCTCAGGTGGCTCTAGGCGCGCCCATGGATCTGCAGAAGAAGCTCATCCAAAGCTCCAGACTGAAGCGAGTGACGGGGTTTTGAGCAGACATGTCAGCCATCCAAGAAAGAGGGGCCCCAGTTGAAGGTCCAACCCTTCTTCTTTCCGACAGGCGTTGCAGGATTCACTGGCTGAGCATTGGGGTCGATAGAGTCGGTCTGCGGAAAGTACTCATTCAAGATCGTGTCACGGTCATCCTTTAGAACTGCTGAGATCCGCTGCACACTCTGAAGCTTCAAGTATTCTTCGCTCCGTGCAAGCGCGACATGACCGAGCACATATGGATGATCTTTCCAACACTGCATTAGGTGCGTAGTGAATATGCGCTGACTCGGGTCTGTGGAAGGATGCTGCTGCGCCTCCGAACTGCTATTGTGTCGGCCTTCTCCCTGAGTACTCTCGAAGAGCATGGATAGTTGGGGTAAAACCAGCGATGGTAGCGCTGAGGGAGGTTTGCTGGGACGGGTGCCACCTGCAATCAGATACTGCGTATCAATAGGGCCCGCAATGGCCACAAAGACAGCACTGGACGCTGGCCCTGCAGCTAATCCCCATTCAATGCAATCATAATCTACAAGCAGGAAGGCATGAGCGTATGTGAAGGCTGTCAAAATGGGCGCTGTCCAGAAATCTGGATTGGACATGTCCTGCCCCGGCGCCCACACGCCCGCGAGGTTGGTGAGATCTTGCTGAGCATTGCTGTGATGACCCAACCACCGCACAAGCGAAGCTGTCGACGCGTAAACAGCTGAAATAGCACTGCCAGCACAAGGTGTGATTCCATAACCCTCTCGGTGATGGGGCATTCGCAATTTCATGTTAACGAAGGATCGTAGCTCCAATGTCCAATCTGTGTGAGTGCCACCAATGCCTCTGGTGCATATGGACTCGAAAATGATTCCAAAATCCCGAGTGATTCTGAAATAAGGGGCGTGGGCGTGTTGCGGGCAAGGAAACCAGGCGTGTGTTCGGGCAGAAGCGCAGCATGTGATAATGCATAATGCCATCAGTGAGTACATGATCTATTTTACCAACGTCAAGAATAACAGCAACACCAACCCACCGGTGAACGAGCAGGAGACTTCATGGTTGACGACGTCTTAGACTAACAAATTTGACGTTGGACTACCTATGTCCTGGCTCTGCTGCTGCGGCACCTTTTCCTTGCGGCTGATGTCGATTGTCTTGTTGGCAACCAAGTTTGGATTTCCTCTTTGCGAGCAGTGAGGCGGGGTTTGGGAAAGCAGATTCAAAGATAGAGGGATGGGAGCAATCAAAGCAGACGAAAGAGGTGGTGCCGAAGCTGGTGCTGTAGGCGAAGTCAGCTGTTTTGACGTCGGTAGCTTCTGGGAAGGTGCTGAGTGTGAATCAACGGGATCCAACAGCAGGATTTCATCCGAGCGAGTCCAAAACCCGAGCCCATTTCCACTGCATTGGTTCAAGTAGACGCCAGAGCGGCGTCACAACGGAGGAGAAAGGCAGATCCCAATCGAACGGGTCGGAGGGGTCGCGAAGCAGACCTTCGGAAATGAACTGCCCGAGCATGCGACAAGTGCACTCATGCCCCTCTTGATTGATATTGTTTTTATTACTTCGTAAAAAATAGTCTAGTAGCTTTGCTGGAAGCTCTATGTGCTTGAATCTTTTTTTTTAGATTCATGAATATCGTTTTTTTCTGAGATTTTTTTTTCCTTTTTGTGTGTGTGCAAGGTCTTTGTCTCTAACAAAGACCTAAATAATGAAATTAGTCTTCCTTCTCCTCATTCTGGCATTGGTTGTAACCAGTACCAACCTTGGTTGTAACCAGAAAAAACGCGCCAAAATGGCAGGAAAATGACCTGGTTTCGGGGGGCCACGGCCGTGGCTCGCAGCTTGGGCGGGCCATGAACTGGTCGGATCGGCTCCGCACCAGTGCAGATAAGCGGATGTGGTCTGGACGGAGCGCTGTCGTGATGGTGCGATGAGCTGCTGTCGGTTGTGGTCGTTCTGCGTCTACCTGTCGTTCTTCGTGAATGGGGCAATTGAGCTGCTGACTACGGCGGGTGACCCCCCTCTGGATTGTTGTTCTCACGAGGAGGAGAAGGGCGGAGCTTCTTGGCGTCGAGTCGGGCTTCTCGCGCAGTCGCTGCCGCGCCGTCGTTCCAGGCGTGCTTGCATGCGTGCATATGTACATTTTGTATGTGCGTGTGTATAGTGAAGTGAAGATTGCTTTTATTATAGCTCAGAAAGAAATAATGTAGTAGTTTTGTTAGGAACTCTCAAGGTGCAGTCTTTTATTCTCATCGAAGTGAGTGACTGTGGTTTGCTGATTGTCGTCACATCTTCTACTTTTCTCAAAAGAAAAGACATGTTAAAAGAACAAAGCAGTTAGTCCAAGATCTCATCCCGCCTCTTAGCATATATATACACATGTGTATTTTGTACACATATACGAATATATATATGCCGAGATTTAGTCCATCTGGATTCTTCGGGCCCTCCAGGTGTCTCATCCCGACTCCTGGGCTCACAACCAAGTACCCAATCTGTGTAGTGTGTGTGTGTGTGTGTATATACACACACACACCCACATACACTCCCACCCGCGTTAAAAATAGAGAAGACACAGACAACACCCCTATCTTTCCTTCTGTCAATAATAACCCCCCACGCCAAGCAACAAGCGCTCTCATAGACTAGTTGAACCCCCCCATCCTCATCCCCCAATGCTAAATGAAACAAACTGCACATACATGCGATATAGAGAGAGAGATATATATATATACACACATACATATACATCTATATATATACACATACACATACACATACACATACACATATATATACATCCATACATATACGCATATACATGTATATACATACATACATAC
>Ga0105055_10008279_pt1 | contig 13561 bp, 16 predicted proteins | sample BON03_FD_78090 | JGI IMG/M metagenome (GOLD analysis project Ga0105055, IMG submission 78090) | Freshwater microbial communities from Lake Bonney liftoff mats and glacier meltwater in Antarctica - BON-03 | ecosystem: Environmental > Aquatic > Freshwater > Ice > Glacier meltwater | place: Lake...
GCTGAACCACCATCAACCGCCTCTATATAAACTGTTTTATACAATCCTCCTGCACCAGTTAAAGTCACGTAGAAAAAGTAGTCGGTTCCAGTGCCCGCAATAGAGAAGTTGGAGGCAGATATAGACGCCTCTCCAAAGTCACTTGCACCCGTGATAGATGGCTTGAAGAAGACTAGGGCTTTAGTGTTCTCCCCTGTATTCTTATGAAACGCGGTATGTATGACCTCCCCAACTCCAGGTAGCGCGCTAGCGTTCTTTTGAATAACGCCCTTCAAACTCTCCAACTCACCCAAACTCTTTTGGTGCCAGTTAGACAGAGAGAAGAATTGGTTGTCGGGAGTTACCGTACCGTCCGAGCGTCTATCTACACCTGTGAATGCCTTGATCTGAAGTGTGGGCTTTTTCATTAGAATCCTCTACGGCCACGTCTGTTTGTAGACCTAAAGTGGGTATTTTCAAGAGGCACCTGAGAGTACATATCGTCATTATACATGTTCTGTTGGTACTCCCTTTTGGCCATCATAGCCTCTTGTTTTTTAGATTGCTGTCTAGGGTCGTTTAAATACTCTAATGCAAATCTTTGAAGCTCTTGTAGTAAGAAGTCCGTGTCTGGAAAGTCTGGGGCTGCGTTGTCATCAGTAGTGTCTAGGGCTATCGCTGTTGGCTCCCTAAAATATCTGAGTCTAGCTGATTGAGTCGTATCATTTGGAAGGCTGTTAAACACAATTGTCCCGCTATCCTCGTCAATAGTAGCCATGTTAGGGCTCCCGTTGGCTGAGATGCGGTACTTGTCAAACATATACGATTGAACAAGGAGGATGTCTGATCCCCTTTGATCTGTGCTCACCTTATATAGGTAGCAAGCTGATGCCCTTAGAAAGTCAGTAGGTAGGGCATAGTCCCTCTGTCCACTAACGAAAGTTATGGTGCTCTGCTTGTCGAATTTTGGATAGTCTTGGCGCTCTGCTGCTGTCCTTGAGATGTGGTTTAACCACTGTCTAGCTGCTGCCTGAAATGAAGAGTCTAACCCTGCCTGTGACAGACCAAGGTTAATGAGCTGGATATTTGTGAGAGCCATAGACCTATTCTACAGCCCCCTCTAATTAAAATCAATTATACCTTTTTAGAGATTTCAGTTACGTTGCCATCAGCTTGTTTAGCTGCTTGAGCTTTTTTAGCCTCTAGGTGAGCCTTGTGATTCTCTTGAATCTCGGTCATCAACTTGTTGTTTTGTTGGATTCTGAAGTGGAGCAATTGCCCAGCCTTCTTAATCTTCTCAAAATGAACGTCACTGTTCTCGTCCTCAAACAAGGTGAAGGTGACTCCCATGCCCTCTCCGTCCTGTGTCGTGGGGATTTGTAGGCTACCCTGAGCAAACGCTCTCTTGGGCCGTACGTGTGTCCACAATTGAACAAGGGATAGTAATAAGATTGCAATTCCAATAATTTCCATAAGATCTCCTTTCTTTCTTTCTGTGTCTATCTACTGACAGTGTCTTTAACACAAACAGGGGCCATTCCACTTGTCAATTTATATACGCGTTCTCTGCCCATCATGTTTGACAACTCACGGTCAGCAGCCTTTTGGTCTTGGCTCATCAGCTTACCAAGCATTACGCCAGGTACTCTAACTCGTCCAGGGCCATATGCCTTACCATTAATGTTGTGCTGGAATCTCAAAGATACGTCGAAGTTTGTCTTAGGCTCTTTATCAGCTAATTCCTTAGCTGTTTTTTCTGCTTTCAAGATTTCTTGTTTCGCGAGAAATTCTGCAAATGCCTCTTTTTGTTCTTCGGATACTTCAATTGTCACACGCTTAGTGGGGTCCACTACTTCTGTCTTCACTTCTGTTTCGGTCTTCATTTCGGTCTTCATTTCGGTCTTCATTTCGGTCTTCATTTCGGTCTTATCTTTAGCCATTTCTATCTCCTATTGTATTGTTGTAGTAGGCGGGGCTTTTACACCCCACCCTTTTAATTAGTACCTATTCTACTTATTCGAACTCAGAAAGAACTTCAATTCGCTCCATGAAATTCTCATTTTGAATGACAGGCTTAAACATAAGCTTGTATCCAACAGTACGTTGTTGAACCAATGGATCGACAGTAGTCGCCATAGGCTTAGAAACGTATGCTTTGAGGTTCATGAGGTCAACACTAGCGTAAGCCTGTTTACCAAGAACCCAACCAAAGTGGACTTTCTTAGCAGTTGCAGGGATGTCTGATCCAGCGATTGAACTTCCAGATGTAGGAGGAGCAAGGATCTCAGCAGCTACGTTTGGTCCAATATGAGCAGATCCAACAGTAGTCTCTACACCAACATACATGATGTCAGCAGCAGCACCAGCAGCAAGACCAATGAAGATCTTGTAGATCTCATTAGATACGTTTGGAGTGGTGATAGTGAGCTTGTCATTAGCTGTAACAGCAACCGCAGTGTTCTGAGTTAAAGACTTCAAGAAGCCAGTCTCAGCGTCATACGCAGCCAATACTAGACGGTAGTCTGCACCAGCAAATGTCCCACCAGCGGGTGACGCGAAGGTAGCAGCAGCTACGCCTGAAAGTGTTGGAATAAGGTTAGAAACCATCCAACGAACTCCACGCCATTGACCAATTTCACCGTTGAAAAGGGCTTTGATGTTGCCGTAAGCAGACGCATTTACGAAAGCAGAGTTATCAGCTTGTGATACATCCTGTTCCATAGAAGGGTCGATTACACCGACATAGTGAGCGCCTTCGTAGCGATGAGCACCACGGGTTCTAAGACGAGATACGACCTTTTGGCAAACAGCGTCTGTCAAAGAGTCAGTAGCTACAGCAGTCAAACCAGCACGTGAAGTTGCAGCTCCACCGTAAGTGATTGAAGTACCGTCTAAAAGAACATTGATGATCTCACGGTCAACAAGCTCCGCAGAGTTATAACCCAAAAGCTCCATAGCAACGCCCAAAAGAGGGTGTTTGATGGTCAATTGAGCAATATCACTGATTATGACATACGCACCCCACTGATCAGCAACAGCTTGAACAGTAGAAAGTGATAGGTCAGAACTTGCTGGAGGCGTGCCTTCAGTCAATGTTTGTAGAGGTAGGTTAATTCGGTTGTAACGAGAATACTGAAAAGTTTTACCTTCTCCTTCGGGCATCTTAGCTTTTTCGCCAAGTTGTTGAAAGATTACAGCTTTCTCGTTGATTAGTAAAAGTTCTTCTGCGATGTGCTTGTCTACAGCATCAGTCGAGAAGGATGAAAATGTTTGAACTGCCATTTCGTGCTCCTTAGTTAAGGGTTAAAGATTAGAAAGTAAAGTCTGATAAGTCTCTAATTCGTTCTTCACGAGTTTTATCACCGCCTACAGCAGCCGTGCTAGCTGTTCTTGGTGCGACAGAAGATGCCCTAGAACCAGGAGCGTCATCGTTGGCTACATTAACAGTCTCTTGAGTCGTTGGTTTAAAATCATCTGTAGGAGATGGAGATTCAAAGTCTTTTTGAATTGCCTCTTGGCCTCTAACATATGCATATACCGCACTTCTCTTGACGTTATAGTTGCCATTCCTCCGCTCGGCCTCGACAATTGCTTCAATCTTATCGCCATACTTCTGTGCGTTTCTACCCGCAGCATGAAAGAACTCTTGCTTATCTTGGTGCTCTGCTAATTGCGTGGCGCTCTCTCGAACGGTACTCAATTCTTGCTGCTGCCTCTGATACAACGTGTACATTTCTGGATTCTCTTCTCTCAACTTTCGTAGAGTTGGATCTTCCTTCTTTGGACGTTGGTTGTTTGCATTAGTCATCTGCTGAACCATAGTTTGAAATGCACTAGCATTTGCCATAGCTTCTTGCTTTTGTCTGATAACTTCGTCGAATCGTGATTTTGGAATCATTTGCTCTGAGGACGACTTCTGAGCGTCAGGTGCTGATGCACCGTTGTTTTCGTCTGACATACTATCTCCTTAACCCTGTGAGTAGGGGCACACCGTTTAACGTCCCATGCGGACGAATTTAAGGAGGCTTAGCGAATCTCTTCTTGTTCCCTCATATTACGCAACTTTTTACTACCTGGCAAGGGGTCCGCATTCTCTGCATGTAATTTACCGTCATAGTAACTGAGCTTCGCGTTAGCCAACAAGAGGCCGTAGACCATCTTAATGCCTTTCATCATACCTCTGACAACCTGTATGTCATTTGGGGTTAGCTCGCCTGACATATATTCTGACAGCTTTGAATACTCATGCGAACAAAGCTTCCTGACAACTCTAAAGAGTTCGGTATTGCGCATATTCTCGATGTCTTTTACTTCACCCTCAGTTAGAGGGCCTTCGTTTACAATCATACTGCTCCTTGTGTGTTATAGATTCTGTGATCCCTTGGTCCCGCTCATAATGCTAGCGGGGTTAGTCGAGGCTTGCATTCTATTTCCCTCAGATACTCCTGGTACCTGTGGTCCCTGTCTACCATCCCCGCCTTGAGGCTGTCCACCCTGTTGTCCTGGCTTTTGTGGCGGGCCCTGCATCTCCTGCACTTTTTGCTGAGCCTTCATCTTATTCTCGAAGTCCTGAACTTCTTTTTTCGCCTTCTCTTGGGTCTCATGATGCATGATGTGCTGGAGGGTTGCAAGTCTAACCTCTTTAGTCTGACTCTCGTCCTCTGCTAGAATCAAATGCTCTTCGATATGTTCAGCATCGTCATCACCTGGGTTAACGATGACCTCTTGGCCTTGCTCTAGGGCAATATTTTCAGCCGCTGGATCTACCGTCTTCTTGTTAACAAGGTCGGTGAAATATTGGTCCATATCCCTCAAATCAAAGCCCTCTTTTGCCACTCGTTTGTAGAGTTCTGGGATGTTTACTGATTTAGGGTCCATTTGAGCGTATTGGAGGGCTAGCTGGAAGAAGGCAATTAATTGTTGCGCTCTAACTGCTGTCTTCTCTTGCTGGATAGCTCCACGCCAAATCCAATCAACCCTACCGATAATATCACCTGGGCTTATGCTCTCCATGATCCAATCACCAGCATCAGGGCCTTGATATTTGACCGTCCATTCGTCTTCCATGAACTGCTCAAGACCTGAGTGGGTCATCGAGCACATTGGCTTGATAATTCGGAACTCCTCGCCCATAGCCTGAATACGTTGCCGTTGAGTCACGCTGCCTTGAACGATAGAGGCCTGAGTTGCGCTTCGTGCTTTGCCCTCGAGCTGTGGAGCAAGGCCAGGGCTGTTATCTGAGAATTGAGCGATCTGCCCGCGTGTCTCCTGCATTGCTCGTAGGCCAGATCCTGATACGTCTGGGAATACCTCAAACTTGATACCGTCTGGAGCACCTAGCCACTTAGCTCCTGGGAATACTTTGAAGCTGTTAACATCTCCAGCAAGGGCTGGGTCAATCTTAGCAATTGGGTTTAGGCTGTAGTTTAATGAGTCTGCTGTGTGGTTTGCCAGGTCATTCATGTAGTAGCCCTGGTCTCTCAGCTTATCGAACATAGAGAAGCCATAGAACATCTTACCTGGTCTGTTTTTATAGAAATCGACTAGGTATGGAACCTTTTGGTGCCAGAAGGGGCAGCGGATCAGCTCGACTACGTGTGTGTCGTTGACGATCGTACCACGGCATAACACCTTGTTCTTGCCATCCAATTTGAAATGGCACCAGACCTCTGTGACAAGGGCGTGATCAGGTCTTCTTTTAATAGCTGTATTGAGGTTTACAATCTCATACTGCTCTAGCTCAACCCATTTATGTTGAGATCTCTGATCTCTGGGCTGAATATCTTCATTGTTAACGTAGTCCTCGTTGTCTTCGATCTCATCAATGGGTCGTAGATCATCTTCAAATATTACTGCAAAGTCTTCTAGAGGACCCTTCTCAGGCCACTTGTACCATTTAAATATGTCTAGAACTGTCCAAGTAACTCCATGGAAGATAGGAACGCTCTCTTTTTTGGGCTTTCCAGTTTCCTGATCCCTGTAGAAGACCTCGTTCATCTCCTTTTTGAAGCCCTGCTTCCAGACTCCAGTTCCGTAGATTACTTTGGATCTCTCAAACTCTTCCCACTTTAGGAAGATCTCATTCTTTTGCTCAAGCTCGTAGGCTACTGCCTTTTTAATCTTATCTGCCTTCTCTGGACTAGTTGAGCCCATGGGCACGGTATGTAGAAAGTCGGATGCTGGGAACATGGTGGCAAGGGCCTTCTCAACAGTCTCCTCAACCTGATTATTCAGCTCTGGGACAAATAGGTTGGCTCTACCTTGATAGCCCAGACCATCTTTAACACAGGACCATTGCCTAGTGTCGTCGATCCATTGGTCCTCAACATCGGTCCTATTGTTCCTAGCATCTCGCATAGGATCGTTAACTTGCTCTAAGAAACGCTTTACAACGTCCTCGTTTCCCGCATAGTTCTTGTTGAATTTGGCTAATTCAGCCTCAGTTGCCTTTTGGACGCTGCTTTTTCTTCCCATAGCGTACAATACTACCCCTTTTTTTTGCGGGTGTGTAGCCTAGCTTCTTAGTTTTCTTCATTGTGATAAATTTTATATTACTTTAAAACATTAGATTTTGGGCAAGCTATTTATTTATTTTGAGTCTGCTTTACGATTTTGCTTGACAAAAAAAGCAGCTTAAACTGTATACTTAACTTCATACCTTAGAAGTTTCTTATTTAGCTTCGCTAGAGACAAGGAGGAGACAGATCCTTTGCCTTGTTCGAATAGAGAAGAAAACAACAGACATGTGAATCCTAGCGTAGTGAAACGAAGTGGATTCTCTAGGCAGCGCGGCTATGAGCGCATATGATTGTACATACATTGTTACGTTACAACATACTCGTACCTCGCATGTATGTAACTACGACGAACTAACGCAAGATGTTATGAGGTTAGACCTAGCTCCTTAGCTTTATTCGTTGTTATTTAGAAATAAATATTATACAGCATCAGCACAAGAAGGAGATACGAGATGACAACAAGATCAGAGATATGGGAACTTAATGACTACGAGGTAGCAATGGTGTGCAAATTAGGCATACAGATACCATTAAACTTTAAGGCCCCCGAAGCAAAGACTCTCGTTAGAAACGAGACTTTCAAACATAAGTTTAACGGCCTGGGAAAACCTGAATCACCTTTCGAGGATCGAATTAGGTTTGAGCTGTTAAGAGATTAGACCTAGCTCCTTAAGGGCTGCCTTGTAGTATTTGATCCTATCTTTGGAGTGGATGTGTGTGAATGAGGGGTACGTGGCTAAGAAGAGAGCGTAGGCCGCCTCATTGGCACCTGCCCTGATCAGGTTATTCCAACGATCTTTGAATGGTGACTTGAATTTATTCTTAAAGCTCTTCATGATATGATAAATCTAATACAACGAGAGGAGGTGATCAATTATGAAGTGTGTTAAAAAGGCAATCAAAAAAACTGGTTCAAAGCCTGTCAAGGCGTCTGGAGCTGGAAAGAAACGAAAGATGTAGTATCAGATGTAATAAAAAACCCCCTTAGAATGAACAAGCAAACTAAGAGGGCTACACAAGAAAGGCTTCGCTAAAAGACCTTATAGGGTTATGATACACGAATGTACCTGATTTGGTCAACCTCCTTGCGAATCTCATTCATTTCTACTCGAAACTTGTTCGCAGCAAATTTGTAGGCGTGTCTTAGATTATGAGAGTGTCCCTCAAGATCTTTGCAGACAAGCTCAAGTCTGTAGAATAGGGTGTCAAACTTCATCAGCAATTCACGTTCACGCAACGTGGCATACGATTTCGAAACTTTATCTTGCTCATTATCCAAATCACTCATACCTTGTCTATAACACAGGGAGGTTCGAATGGAAATATTAGATCAAATATATAAACTGTATCCACGTAAGAGGGGTAAGACCGCTGGGATGAAGACTTTAAAGAAGCTCATCCTTATGAAAGACGGTGGTGTAAATAGGGAGGCAGCAGATGCTGTCATGCTTGCAATCCAAAATTATAAAAAGGAGTGTGAGTTTAAGGATGGGGATTACATCAAACACTTCTCTACCTTTATGAATTGTTGGGAGGACTATCTAGAGGATGAGTTCGAGGAGACCCCCAACCCCTTCCTCCTACCAGAAGTCGGGATAGACGGGGAGTATGTAAATGTTCAGTGATGATAAGCTCGACATGTCAAACGCTGAAGGGCTTAAGAGGAAATTGAAGACCTTCTTCCTTCCACACACAAAGTTCCAATTTATCAATGATCACTACGGTCTCAGGCCTGGTAAGATGCACGTGCTCCTTGCTGCGGCTGGAAAGGGCAAGTCTACGCTTGCTAGATCTATTCTCTTGGATATTGCAGAGAAGGAGCCCGTACTATTCTATGTCACTGAGGAGAGTAAGGAGGATCTCGAGACACAGTTTGCCTATAACGAGATTAGCCAAAGGCAGGTAGACAACATCTTCCTTGTTCAAGAGAGCAAAGACGTTGGATATGAGCTAAGAAATAGCGTTGAAAAGTGGCTCGGGTATCTGAGGATCAAGGTTAAGAATAGTGGTGCCAAGGTCATCTTCTTAGACAACATCACGAGTAGCGCGGTCTATAATTCCGTAGATGCACAGAGAGAGATGATACTAGGCCTCAAGGAGTTGATCGAGGAGCTTGATGTAGCCATCTTCATTATTTGCCACGCTAAGAAGGGGATTAAAAATAATGAGTGGTTCAAGGAGGATGATGTCAAGGGGTCTACTCAAATCTCAATCACTGCCCACTTCTTCTATGCGTACAATATGTTTGTTGTTCCAGGTAGGGGTGAGGGTGATGCAAAGCACGCCTTCATACGGATTCTAAAGTCTCGAGGCTATCCGAACATCGCCTTCTCATACGACCTTCAATTTAATTTTAATACCTACGCCTATGAGGGTGACAAGAGGGTGAAGACTAGTGATCTTGAAAGAGTCGCGAAGGCTTCAAGTAAACTATTGTGATTGATTGTAACTTCTACGCAAAGGGGCCTGTTAGGGGTAGTAGCAAGATGATCTATTGTGAGACTGAGGAGAGGGCCATGCGTGCGAACAGTGCTGGCTTTGATATATTCTGGTGCCCGAATGTTAAGAATGAAACAGGAGAGCGTAAGAAGGATAATGTATCAGAACTTAGATGGGTGTTTGCAGACTTTGACAATATCGACCTACCCACACTCAAGAGTAAGATCAATGGCTTGTTAGACCCATCTATGGTGATCAAGACACGTTCTGGCTTCCACATATATTGGGAGCTTATCCCTATCGAGTACGATTCAAAGCTAGATGCATCATTCAAAGAATTTTGTGATACGAGGCTCATTCCATTGGGTGCAGACAACCAAGTTAAGGATGTAACACGACTGTTACGGCCACCGATGATGAGGTATTGGTATGACTCAAAGGATAGGAAATATGATGATGTTGAGATCCATACTGAGTTAGTCTACGCCTCAAGTAAAAAATATAGTTGGGATGATATGCAGGAGTGTCCGAAGCTCAAGGTTAATCCAAGGCCAAAGCCTAGCGTAATAAAGAGGGATGGGGATTTGTGGGCACAGGCAAAGCTAATTCCAATTAAAGATGCGCTCGCCTCCTTGTCTGGTGAGGGGTGTGTTGGGTATGAGCGGTATAGCTTTAAGGGGGATGCTAGCGGGACACGGATCATGATTAATGAGAAGCCTAGCAATGCATGGATAGACAAGTCGGGGATGATTGGATCTACCGTTGGAGCGGGTCCTACAATAGTCGAGTGGCTTAAATACTATGGCCATGACTTGAAGACTATTGCAAAGATACTAAAGGAATACTTGCTTTAACAGAGCAATAAAGGTTAGGGTAGAGATATGACAGACAAGACTGCAAAGACTAAAAAGACTAAAAAGATTAAAAATAGTATTGTAAGGGCAGAGGGTTTTGGGGGGAAGAACAGTTGGCATGAGAAGTTGCGAGCTGATCCTGAGTTCAAGAAGAGGCACTTTGCAATGATGCATGAGCGTAGGGATGCGGCTCTAGCTGAGAGAAAGCAAGCTGCAGTAGAGGGTAGGGCAATGCTACCGCGCCTTGTCGCAGAAAAGGAGCTAGCAAAGCTCGAGGCTGGAAACTACACACCAAGCCCTGAGACCATCGCCTCAGTCAGAGATCTAATGGAGCGAGGATATAAACTCGACAAGATTAGAAAAGAGATGAGGGGTTTGACTCAAAAGCAATGGGACTCCTTCACAAAGGCTCTATTTAAAAACCACTACAACCAAGTAGAGGAGCTGGGTATAGACCTGATCAGCGCAAAGAAGGAGGCTTTAAAAGATGCCAAGGCCTCGCTGAGAGAGGTTAAAAAGGAGATCAAACAAGAGAAGACTTGGATCAGAGATCAGAAGGTACGTGATGCTGAGGAGGGGAAGTTTATCAAGAGGACAGTAGGGGTCAACTTGTTACAACTAAAGCATCAGCTCGAGACAAAGAAGTACAATGTAGAGTTGGAGTTAGCGGACATCTTGCAGAGGATTGGGGCCGTTGGTGACAAGTCCTCAGTGACAGCCATCCACTTTCATTCAAACATAGACAGGACCAAGAGACCTCCAGTTGAAGAGGCCCTTGACGTAACACCAGAGTCTGAATAGTGGATATTTATAGCGAGTACACGCCGCATACGTGGCAAATAGAGATGCACGCAGACCCTAATAGGCACATAGCAATCTGTGGCGGGAAGGGAGCAGGTAAGACCAAAACTGCTATTGAGGATCTACTATCGCTCGCTGTTGAGTATCCAGGCACTAAGTGGATCATTGGAAGACAGACATATCAATCCCTAAAGGATAGTACGTGGGACGACTTCTACAATGCAATACCTGAGTCCCTAATCAAAAGCTACAACAAGACCGAGATGATCATAACTCTAATTACTGGTTCAAAGTTCTTTGGTAGGGCACTAGAAAACCCAAAGAAGTTTGAGTCCATGGTCATATCAGGATTCCTACTGGATGAGGCTGATGAGATTAAGGAGGATGTGTTTAAGGTATTGAAGACTCGTATCAGACAGCAGATCATCGTAGAGGGTAGAAAGGTGACACCACCATATAGAAGTATTGTATCCTTCAACCCGCCTGATGAGGATCACTGGTTGATCGTGACGTTTGTAGATGAGAAGCCACCTAACCACAGCATCTACTTTTGCTCTACACTAAACAACATGGACAACCTGCCAGAGGGGTATGTTGAGGAGCTACAAGCAACCTACAGCGAGGATATGCAACAAAGGATAATCCACGGACTACCTGGGAGGGTACATAAGGGGAGGCCCGTCTACCCACAATTCAAGAGTGGCAACTACATCAACCCAATAGAGGTGGACCCAAAGGCACCAATATTCAGGTGTTGGGATTTTGGCTACAACAGACCCGCCATCATATGGGCACAGTATATCGACGGTCAGGCCCGCATACTAGCAGAGCTACTAGGCAAGCAGATCTACCTAGAGGACTTTATAAAGAATGGGAAGAATGGGAATAATAGGAGCGGCAAGGAGCAACCCTTTGTCTACCAAATGCAAGAGGAGTTATTTCCAGGACACATACCAGGCTACAAGGACTTTTGCGATCCGAGGGGTGCGGATGAGAGTGACAAGGGGATGACCTCCATCCAAATACTAAACGACCACGGCATCTACCCAATCCACAGAAGGACCTCAATCAAAGAGGGGTTAAAGGTAGTTAGAGAGCATCTAGACCAAAAGACAACAAACGGTGAGCCCCGCTTCCAGATCCACTCAAGATGCAAGAATGCTATTGAGGGATTAAGAGGCGGGTACCACAGATTAGATGGAGAGGATGATCCAGTTAAGGACAACTACTTTGACCACATCCAGGACATTATAAGATACCTACTAATCCATCTAGGTATGAGGTATAAGGCAAATGCACTCTATGCCAACCTAAACCAAAACGTCTACATCCACCCAACTACAGGCAGACGGATAGAGGGGTAGCTACCAGTCGCTAGGTGTCTGATCGTAGCTATAGTCCCTAGTCTGCCCATTGGTCTCAAGGGGTCCAGACAACATCTCAACAGCCTGCTCTCTAGATGACCAACTACCCCTATGCTTTTTCGAGTACCACATCCTGCCAGACACATAGAGTAGTAGGCCATCTACCTTTGGGTGTATGTGCTCCCTTCGCTTCCAGCAGAGTGTAGCAAGGGCCCAACTACCATCCCTGCTTGTTAGCACATCCCCATCCTGCCTCTTCGCCCGAATTGTAACAAGGTGGTCATATAGCTGCCTACTGCTTATATCCAAGCCTTTAGTTCTCAGGTACTGTCTCCTAGCATTTAAGCGCCTCTTATGTTCTATCTTCAATTGCTTCCACATATATAGATACTACCCTATATGTATTAGATAGCATTGTATACTACTTAATGGGCGTACTGCCATTTAAACAAGGGTAGGGGATATGGGGTATATATACCATCTAATATGACATTACATAGGGGGGGCAGATTATACATCTCTTAAAAGGTTATACAGAAAGGGATTAGTCAGGGCTGCATCCATAACATACCCGTCTACCCGTCTGCTCTGTGGTGCGCGACACCTGCCCAACTACATGTAATCACAGGCCTTACGAGCGTACACAATGCCCTAGAGTGTTACACAATGGGGGGATTAGTACTCATTCTATGCCTTATAATCCTCTTAGAGGGGGGGTCTATGGGCTTTATATACCGTGTTTTGGGTGTTGAATGTGGTTTGAATGTGGTTAAATAATGCTCCAAGAGTATCAGCTTCTTTGAATGTGTTTCTCTATAGTTAGTTGATCACCGCCCAACGGGCCCAATATCTGATCCAGGTAGCTAGAGGTATCTGTAACACTAGTGTAACAAGCACGTGCGTTATAAACTTAGTATCAGGTTAATATGATCTTATTCACTCTTGTTACAAGCCTTAGTGCTCCTCTTAGTCCTTATACTGTATCTGTAGGGCTAGTTTTTTGTATAGTTAATTGGCACACTTACTGCTTTTTTGTAAATAGTTGCAAAATAGTTGTTGACACGATTCCCATTTGTAGGCACATTGAGCTTACAAAAGAAAGAGAGAAGCTAATATGGGAAAAACAATAAAAGACTTTGAAGATACATTGATCAATGATTTGGATCTAGACGTTCCACGATGGATTGAGCAAGACATCGACGTTAACGACGTTCGCGCCATTATCCAGGGTGGGTGCGCTTCGGGCGCATATATGCCAGCAGTAACATACTACCAGGCGCTTAAAACAATGTCTGAATATGGTGATGAGGTCTTAGAGACATTAGAGGGCTTAGAGCTTGATTCTAATTTTTTAGGCCTTAGTTGGTCTGGTATGGCCTGTTACATTCTGAGCGCAGCCGTCGAACAATGGGCTTGTGCGATTGAAGATGAGCTTGCCGAGATTGAAGACGAATTGGGAGAAGGATAAGATGAAAACTTATAAGATTTTTGATTGGGCGGGTAATGATAAGACCGATTATTATGGCACATTTGAACATTTTGAATATGCTTGGGGACGACTGTACGAGGAGTTTGACCACTTGAGCGAAGTAGATTTTAACGAGCA
>Ga0105055_10008280_pt1 | contig 13560 bp, 6 predicted proteins | sample BON03_FD_78090 | JGI IMG/M metagenome (GOLD analysis project Ga0105055, IMG submission 78090) | Freshwater microbial communities from Lake Bonney liftoff mats and glacier meltwater in Antarctica - BON-03 | ecosystem: Environmental > Aquatic > Freshwater > Ice > Glacier meltwater | place: Lake...
CGCTCGGCAAGATCGGCGGGGAGATCGTTCTCGGTTGCATTGGAAATCACGTCCCAGTACCGGACTGCAGGCTCGTCCCACGGAATCTCTTCGTCTCGAACGTCTTCGTCGTGCGCAGATAGATCGGGCGTAGCGCAAGATCCGTTCCGATGTACTCATAGCCATACGGCGTTGGACGCGGCGTGTCCGCCCCTATCTGTTTGCGCTACGTGAAATGGCGCCGCCGGCCTCGTCGAGAACACCGGAGTCAAGGAGTTCGTCGAGCTGATGCTCGAACGACCGTTGAATATCTGCGCCAGCTCGCCGGAATCCGAAGAGGCGTGAGAATCGTTGAACGAGTTCTCCCCGATCGATGCGAATCGAGTCACCGACGAGCTGCGTGATCGCCGCCCTCTGCTCGGTAGGTGGGATGTGTGTGATCTTCCGCATCCACTCGTCGTCCTCGGCGGCCACTCTGACGGCATCAGAGTTCCCGTCCATTGTGAAGAAGACGCGGTCCATGAGCCGAACACCATGCTGGCGTTTGGCTGTCGCCAGGGCAGCGTCGTAGGCCGGCCGGATACGGGAGCCCATCCGGCCGATGTTGTAATGGTCCATCACTGCAAGTCGGGCGACTTCTTCATGGACCGGACCTTCGCATTCAACAATTTTCGCGATTGTGTCGGCGATCGCTGACCGCCTACTCACGTCGGCGAACTCCTCTGATGTCAAGAAGCGAGCGTTGCCGAGCTGCGTCGGCTCGTAGTCAATTGCCCAGGTCGGCCGATCGTCAAGGATCGCCTCGTGGTAGCTCATTTCGATCGATTCTTCGAAGGTTGCCGTCCGGCGCGGCGGTGCAGTGTGGCCGACCTCGATTGATTGCTCGATCGCAGCCTTGAGTCGGGCCTCTTCGGCGATTCGGTCGCGGTACCAGCTCGGACCCCAGATTCGGTGCACTGACCATCCGAGTCCTTCGATCACCTGTTGACGCAAGCGGTCGCGGTCGCGGGCTACTCGAGATGAGTGATACGCCGCGCCGTCGCACTCGACGGCGAGTACGAACTGTCCTGGCTTTTCGGGGTGACGTACGCCGAGATCGATTCGGTAGCCAGCGACCCCGACTTGGGGTTCTGCTTCGTATCCCAAACGTCGAAGGGTTCGCAGCACCTCCTCTTCGACGGGGCTTTCCACATCGGCATCGGTCGGGCCTAGTTCAATGGCCAAAGCACTCGACCCGTGCTCGGCAAATGCCAAGTAGCGCTGCAGCTCGCGGACGCCGCGTGCTTGGGATGTTCCGGGGAAATCTCCGCTCGTGATGCTTGACACAACCTCGACTCGTCGCCGCGCACGCGTGATCGCAACGTTCAGTCGTCGCTCGCCGCCAAGCCGGTTCAGTGGGCCGAGGGTCTCGGTGAACTTGCCGTTTTCGTCCTTGCCGTAGCCAATGCTGAAGATGATGATGTCTCGTTCATCGCCCTGCACGTTCTCCAAGTTCTTGACGAAGAATCCATCGAGTCGATCTGCGGTGAGCAGCTCATTGAGCTCGGGGTGTTCACCTGCCTGAGCGTCGATCTCGTCGGCGATGGCGGATTCCTGCGCGCTGGAGAACGCGACGACGCCCAGTGTGAGGTGGGGGTGATGTTGACGATGAAACAGCACCCGCTCGACGACCTTGCGAGCCTCGATCGGATTGTCCCGGCCTGCCCCACGGCGGTACACCCCATTGGCTTGGATGAGTTCGACGCCGACATCAGGAGCGATGTCGATGGCGCCCGGGAAGGTGTGCAGGCGCCCCTCGTAGAACTGGTAGTTGCTGAATGTGATGAGTGACTCGTGCTGGCTTCGGTAGTGCCAGCGCAGCGGCATCATCGGGATGCCGCTGCTTCGAAATCCGTCGAGGATCGACTCGAAATCTTCGGCCGCCTGTTCGTCGTAGTCATCGTCGTCGCTACCAGATGACGTGTCGAAGAAGCTGGTCGGTGGGAGCTGCCGTGGATCCCCGGCGACCACGACCTGACGGGCGCGGTAGAGACAGTTCACGGCCTCAGACGGCCGTACCTGAGATGCTTCGTCGAAGATCACCGCGTCGAAAATGAGATCGGTCGGAAGGAACTGCGACACCGTCAGGGGGCTCATCATGAAGCACGGCTTGAGTTTGAGCGCGACCTCCCGGGTCGTGTTCAGTAGCGTTTTGATCGGCATGTGCCGGTTCTTCTTTTCCGCCTCGCGTTGAATCGTGCCGGCTACCCCAGCGAGGGTCGTCGGCCGGTTCTCGCTGCAGGCGTTGATTACTCGGGCTGCGGCTCCTGCGACCTGGGCTCGGTCCAGCGTCCGGAACGACTCGGCCAGGTTGTTTCTTTCGAGAGACGAGATCGGCTTGAGGTCTTTGAACTTCGAGATGATCTTGTCGGCCCAGCCCTCGAGCGTGACTCGTTCTAATGCGTCGAGTACTTCAGAGGGCGCGGCTTTCATCGAGACGAGCGCACGAACCTGCTTTTCCAGTCCCATTGTTTGCAGCTTCGACGCCGCGTCGGCGTGCCGGTCCCACTCTTCGAGATCGGCTGTAGTCGATCGGAGTTCGCTCAAGAGCTCCGAAGCGTCGGCGAATGACACATCGAAGTCGGAAGCGAGGCGCACTCGCTGTTCAGTTTGAAAGAGATCGAGAATCGCATTCCAGGAGAGTTGGCTCGCTTCGACGGAGGCCTTGAGGGGCGAAGCGTGCGGTGGCAGGTCGAGAATTCGGGCGGCTTCGCTTGCGCTTACCGGACCGTTCAGCGAGTCGCGTAGTGCCTCGACCCAGTGGATGGCACGTCGGATCGTCTCGAGGTTTGACGACTCGCCTTCGAACAGACCGCCGAGAGCAATCGACCATTCGTCGGATCGAGCCATCAGTTCGTCGCGAGCTTGGGTGGCCGCGTCGACGTTCTCAGCGAGTTGGCGTACCTGGTCGAGCCCGAGTTCCACGCCTACTGCGGAGGTGGTGTCGCTGATGATTGCGCTCAGATCGCCGAGGTAGGCGGCAGATTTGCTGGCCCAGGAGATGAAGGTGGCGACGGACATCGACGAGACGTCGACGCCCACCTCGCTCAGGCGTGGCAACGCTTCGTTCCACGTCCCGAGCACCTCGGAGAGCTTGCGTCCTGCATCGAGTGCCGCTGCGCTGGGTTGGCCGTCGAGTGCGATCTGCTCTGCGAGCCGGGCGGGCATTTTGGCTCCGGTAAGAACGAGTGCTCGCTGGGCAAGTACGAGGGCGCTGTTGAGACGGTCGAGATCGGCCGTCTCGCGATCCGGGTAGGTGCCAAGCGCGATGGCGTGACGGGCCTCGGCGGTGTCGAGTTCTTCGGAGATGAGCTGCCATTCAAGGGCTACGCCGAGCGCAGCGACTACTTCGCCGTTCACTTTCCCAGACACAACGTGGGGCACGAGGGTCTTCTTGTCCGAGCGGTAGGTGCCAGCCATCTTGCCGAATGCGCCTGTGGACTGCATCCGGTCCTTCAGCGCAGCCAGGTTGAGTTCGAGGACCGAGGGTGAAAAGAGACTGGTTGCCAGGTCGCGGCGAGTTCGGTAGTTGGTGACAAGCGTTGACAAGACGTCCTCTGCCTCGGTCAGCGCGCTCTGCACTACGGGGTTGAGCCAGGCTTTATCGGGCCGCGCAGCCGAGTCCACCATTTGAGCGAGTTCGGCGAGATTGGCGAGCTGCAAGACGGGGACGTCCCGAGCGTCAGAGTCAAGCCCGAACGCGTCTGCGATCACCGTCGATTGCGTCAGCATTGCCTCGGCGATCGTGAGAGCGTCGGTGATTGAGGCCATCACATCATTGGTCCAGGTGGCTGTACCCACGGCTGGCGGGTGGATCGACGGTTCGACTTGTGCGGCAGTGGCGTCGAGGTGCGCCAGACGGCCGGTCAGACCCGTCGGTGCCAGTTCCCACCCCACGAGAATGATCTCTGATGCACGTTGCTCGGCGGTGCGCAGTTGTTCGATGGTTGTTTGAGCTGATTCGAAGCTGGAGGCAACATGAGTCATGTCTGGGGCCGAGAGCCAGGCTGCGGGAGTCCGGTCGCGCCCGTCGAAGTCTTCGAGCGCGGTGAGGAATCCAAGCAGCCTTTCTGCGTCGGGCCGGGACCCGGGCCAGCTCAACCCGAGGTCATTGTCGATGGCCTGCACCCGGTCGGCGAGTTCGTTCGCAGCTGAGGCGGCGAGGTCGACGCGAGCTTCGATGTCTCTTCGGTCGCCACCCGACAGCTGGGTCTCTTTCATCGATCGCCAAAGGAACCTGTCGCCACGCTCAACTGGACCCCAGGATCGGCTCAATTCGCCAGCGGCAGTCAGAATTTCGCCCAACCGTTCCGAGGTCAGTTCGTCTGGTTTGATGGTTGGTGTTGGGAGTCGCGGCAGCTCGTGCAGCGAAACAACGCGCCCGAGGACTTGATGAAGCGAGCGATCAAGGGGCATCCTGACCTGGTTCAGCGCGACTGCGTAGTCGTTCAGTGATTGCCGGGTCCGTTGGAGATCTGAGACCTCCTGGGTGCCGAAGCGGCTGCGTGCGCGTGGCCGCGAGGTGAGTGCCCGTCCGAGCTCCTGCGCTACCTCCTTACGCGTTGCCTTGTGGCTGTGAAGTTCAAGGACGAAGTCTTCGAGGCCTACCCGTTTCAGGCGGTTCGCGACGACGTCGAGGGCAGCCGCCTTCTCGGAGACGAACAGGACACTCTTTCCTGCGTGGAGCAGTTCAGCGATCATGTTGGTGATCGTCTGACTCTTGCCGGTGCCGGGTGGGCCGTCCATGACAAAGGTCTTGCCGTCGCGTGCAGCCACGATGCAGGCCCGTTGGGTCGAGTCAGCGTCGCCGATGCTGACGAGGAGTTCTGGAGGGGCTTTGGCGTCCATCTCGTCGTCCGTCAACGGATCAAACTCGAAGTCGTAGGCCTCCGCGATTGAGGGTCCGATCGCCAAGGCCTGGATCAGCGGCTCCGCAGCAGCCTTGTCGGCATTGCCAACGAGATCCTGGTACATCGCCTCACGGTGGAAGGTGAACGTGCCGAGTACCACACGGTCTTCGACGGACCATTCGGGCTGGTCTGCGATGGCGGAATGCAGTGCGGCTCGGACCGTGGTGGGATCGAGATCCTCGCTGTCACCGTTCAATCCCAGGTCGAGGCCGAAGTCCGACTCGAGTTTTATGATGAGCGAGGGGTTGATGATTGGGTCGCCTTCGGAAGCGACGAGGCGAAAAGAGGATTGAGTAGCGTCGCGAACGATGTCAACTGGGTAGAGAAGAATCGGGCTGTCAACCGGCTTGCCGTCCTTCGGGTCGACCCACCGCAGCATCTCGAAACAGAGATACAGAATTTTGAGCCCGGTATCGATGTAGGCCTGGCCGGCCTTTCGTTCGAGATTCCGGAGCGATCTCGTCAGATCATTCGGGACCAACTTGTCTGTGACCAACTCGTCGGGCTTCGGACCACGGGCCGGGCGGACATCGGCGAGCTCCGTATCGTCGCTGCCGGACTTCGGTTCGGGTGGCGAGTAGAAGTGCCAACCACCGTTGAGAAGTGTCTTCCATACGGTGTCAGCGTGTGGGGCTGTGATCTCAAGCGTTGCCGACTTCGTGTGCTTGAAGTAGAGGAGGCGGTTGCGGCGGGTGAGATTGACGAGTTCTTTCTGCCACGTCTCGATCTGCAGCTTCAGCTTTGCGTTCTCAGCAGCGGCTAATTCTCGTTTCATTTGTGCCTCCTCGTATCGCCACATGTGGCGAGACTGGAAAATTAGTCCAACGCCCAGTGATTCGCCTGCTCGCTGAGAGCACGACTTGGGCAAAAGCCATAGGGCCGCCGCCAAACGTGACCATAGTCCCGTCTGGGATACTGTCGATACAGGTGCTCCGCAGCGTGGACTTATTCAGTCCACAGCAACTTCGGCCGTGTCGATAGGGGCAGCAGCAACCTTAGTCACAGAGGCCGCGTCCCGCAGCCGACGAACCATGATCTCGGTGATCAGCGCTTCGGGCAGGACCTGCTCCAGTTTCAATGCGCCGCTGGCGGTTGCGGCGAGCGCTTCGAGTTCTTCGGGCAGGGTCTCCTGGCTGATTGCCGCTCGAAGCTGCTCTTTCGTGACTCCCTCGTCGAGGGTGATGTAGAGGTTGTCCTTCTGCCCGGCCTGTGAGCGGAGGCCCGTCAGCCGGGCGGCGAGTTCGAGGTTCGCCTTCAGCCCAGCGAAGGTGTACCAGCGCGGTGACTTCTCACCGGAGACGATCACCGTGCGGCCGGGGTGTGCACCGCGTATCTCGCCTTGAGCGTCGGCAAGCGCCTCCACGGCTCGTGCCGTCAGCGTCACCGGTTCGAGCGAAGCCCCTTCGAGCACTGCAGCAATCGACTGACACAGCTCGTAGCTGAGCGGCTGTGCACCTCCTGAGAAGCGCACGCTTGATTGCAGGTCGGTCGGTTCGACGCGCACAATACGGCGTTTCCAGTCGATGTCGTTGATCTTCCATGACCGCCCACCGAGGAGTAACGCCGGCGGCCGACCTTTGACCGAGAACGCAGCAGTGATGGCGATGTCGGGGACTTGCCCCAGTTCGACTCGGCCATGTCGCACTGACACGAGTGGGTCGGCAACAAACACCGACGTCAGCTCGAGGAAGTGACGTTTGCCGATGGAGCGTTCGGCTTCTGGGCCGGGGCTGAGTACACCCTCATCGCTGTGGATCCAGCCGATGTTCTGCAGGTGCTGTAGAAGTGGCCCAGCCTGTTCCATGGCTTCTTGGCCCAGTGCCGGCGGGTCGCCGAGCCATTCGGTCCACGTAACCGAGCCGAGCCCAAGCGCTGACTCTTGCAGAGTGAGCGCGAGGAGCTGCTGCACAAGAAGGTGGGCCGGGAATTCGGGTGGCGTAGCCGGTTCGACGTAGCCGGAGGCCCACAGCCGAAGGAGGCCGGCTGCGGTGAGGAACGACTCGTGCGACGTCGTCAGGAACAGAGCGTTGCGGCTCGATCCTGCACGGCGCCCGGTCCGCCCGATTCGTTGGAGGAACCCGGCGACGGTCGGGGGGCTGTCGATTTGGATCACGCGATCGAGGTCGCCGACGTCGATACCCAGTTCGAGCGTGCTGGTCGCCACGATCACGCAATTCGTGGCCTCGGCGAATGCCTGCTCAGAACGGTGCCGCTCGTCTCGCCCCAGCGACCCGTGGGACACATATGTCGTGACGTCCAGCGCACGAAGTGCGAGCGCGAGTTCTTCCACCCGCTTGCGGGAGTCGACGAAGACCAGTCGTTTCTCACCCTTGTGCAATCGACTGATCACTGTGGCGGCATTGTCGAGTGTGCCGACGTAGTCGAGGGTCACTTCGGGTTCGGCAAGGACCTCAGCCGGTGGATTGACGATTCGGCGTGGCGCGGTGCTCGATCCGGTGAGCCATTCGAGCAGCTCCTCGGGGTTTCCAACCGTGGCCGACAGGCCGATGCGCTGCAAGTCGCGACCGGCGACGTGTGTGAGCCGTTCGAGGACGGCCTTGAGGTGCCAGCCGCGGTCGGCGCCGGCAAAGGCATGTACCTCGTCGATGATGACCGTGTGCAGATTTGGGAACAGCCAATCCTGATCGACTCGCCGTGAGATCAGCATGGCTTCAAGTGACTCGGGCGTGGTCAAAAGGATGTCGGGCGGCTCGGCCATCATCCGCGCCCGCTCACTGGGCGATGTGTCGCCGTGCCACAGTCCGACACGGAGGCCGACGAAACTGCAGTACAGCTCGAGCCGTGGCAGGAGATTGTTCAACAGGGCCCGAAGCGGGGCCAGGTAGATCACGCTGACCGGTTTCCAGCCGTGGTGAGCGATCGCCGTTAACACCGGGAACATCGCAGCTTCGGTCTTACCGCCGGCGGTCGGCGCCAGAAAGATCCCATGCTCACCGTCGAGTACCGGAGCGATCGAATGCTCTTGCAGTGGCCGGAGGCGGGGCCAGCCGAGCGTGTTGACGATGTGGTGGCGGATGGAGGGATGCAGCCGGTCGAAATCGCTCACGGATATCGGCGTTCGATCGAGCGTGCGTGGAGCACGTCGAAAAACGGACCCGGTTTGGAGCAGCGCTGAATGATTCGATTGAGATGGAGTTCGAATCGTGCCGCCATCTGCTCGCCTGTCAGCTTGGAACTGTCAAGGGAGAACATCCGCAGGCTCGACGATTCGAGATCGTTCCGGTGGGCTCGAACGATGGAGGCATCTTTGGTCAGGGCGACCCAGCCTCGATTGTCGACGTCAAGCATCCAGTCGGGGTCATCCATCGTCTGATCTGCACCGTCGGGATAGACATCCGCCATCACGTGCACAACGTGACCGTGAGAGCGCAGCATCTTCGCGACGTTGTAGCGGCCGAGCCCGCGGTCGAGGAAAAACTCGAACGGGGCGGGCTCAAGCTGCCGCTTGACTCGGCCAGATGGCATGCAATGCCTCGTTGATCTGTGCCTCTGAGACCGCGTAGTCACGAGCGATCGATCGGGTCGACTCCCCGGCTGCGAAGCGATCGTGCACCGCTGAGAGCGGTGCACCACCCTGCATGAACAGAGGGTCGCCACCTGCGACGTTGGGTCGGACGCGGAGAATCGGGTGTTCAGTGACCGGCACGATGAGCTCGGTCGCCCAGGTGTCTCCGAACGAGATCCGTTGAAGGTATGCCTCAATCACGTCGTGGAACACGATCTGCTTCGAGGACACGACCGTCAGGAGACGAAGCTGCTTGTCTCCAGATTGTCCGGCGTAGTCATACAGGATCTCGGCGCCGTCGGTGTAGAGCTGCTTCGAGGCAAGCGCATGTTCGAGCTCGCCCTGCGCAGCGAGGACTTCGAGCGCTTTGCGAATCCGTTGCATGGGGAGGCCGCTACGACGGAATGCCTCGACAACGGTGCACTCGACGAGACCGATGAAAGGGATCGACGGCATGCCCGGATCGGCCTCTATCGCCGTGATCACCGGACCCTGAGACACGCTGGCGCTACCTGGGCGTTGCCGTTCGTAGCCCTTGGCCCAAGTCGCCAGCGTCGACGGGCTCATGCCGACGAGCCGGGCAGCTTGGGTGACGGTGTACAGCGGCGTTTCGAATCGTTGATCCTTCACTCTGCACCTCCGATCGTTGAGCTTGCCTTCAATATACGCGGCGCTTGTCACACAGTGGCTGACGGTTCGCCCGACCTACAGCTCCAGCTCGATGTCGTCGGGCGATGTGGCGGCCCGGGCGTTGCGCTCAACGACGGTCAGCTCGGTGTCAGCCACGGTCAGCTTGTAATCCCTGCGTGGGTCGAAATCGTCGAACAGGTCGACTCGGTCGAGCACTTCGCCGACGAGCTTCTTGACGTACAGGCGTGGCGCCACGCCGACCTTGGACCCGAGTTCGCCCGTGACGGCTTGTGCAAGCGCCAGCAGGTAGCTGTCGTCGCACAGCGACATGACTCGATCTGGATGGTCCGCGCCAGCAGCGAACAGGTCGCGCACACGGGCACCGACGTTGACCAGCGCATCGAGGTCGAAGCCCTGCAGCCGCACCTGTACTGCACGAGGGTTGTCGAACTTCGGGTCGCCACCAAAGTCGGTGTGCATGCGCTGCGCGAGCGGGATGAGTCGCTGCACACCCTGTGCTCCGTCGTAGAAAGCCGGTGTGCCGGTGATGACGAGGTAGAGGCCAGGGAACCGGCCTTCGTACAGATCGTCGATGAACTTGCGGAGCGCTTCGAGCCCCTTGTCGCGCGTGTCGGAACGCATCCGCTGCATCGTCTCGACCTCATCGAGCACGAGTACGAGCCCACCGAATCCGGCATCGCGCAGGATGGTTAACAGCCCGGCGAGGAATGAGAGGGCGGCGTCGTGGTCGAGGTCGCCCTTGATGCCGGCGGACTTCTTCACCGATGCAGCAACATGCGGCTGTCCACCGAGCCATGCAATCAAGCCGTCGGCAACTGGCCGGTCACCGGCGTTGGTTGCCGCGAGGTAGGCGCGTAGCACGGCCGAGAACGCCGGCGCGGTTCGAGTCACTTCGGCGAGCCGCTGTTCCATCAACTCGGTCGTTCGGGCGGTCAATGCGTCGCCGTCGTTGGGATCAACGTCGCCGCCAGCGAGCACCTCGTCTTCGAGCGCGAAGAACCATGAGTCGATGACGGTGCGGAGCCCGCCGGTGCGGACGGTGGAGGTGGAGAGCTGCTCGACGAGCCGTCGGTAGATCGTCTGGTACCGATGCATTGGCGTGTCGGTCTCGGAGATCTGCACCTCTGAGGTGGCGAGCCCGCGCGCCTTGGCGCGTTCGGCGAGCCAGCGCGTGATGAACGTTTTGCCCGCGCCGTACTCGCCACGGATGGCTTTGAACACGCCAGCACCCGAGGCAACGCGATCGAGTTCTTCGTCGAAGGTGTCGATGAACCGGTCCAGCCCGACAGCGAGAGCGTCGAGCCCTTGGGCGGGAACGGTGCCGCGACGCAAGGCATCGAGGATCTCGGTACGTCGTTGCGGTGAGATCTCGATCATCGGTTTGGCCCTCCTGGCGGACGACATTGCACTTGGCCGAAAAAAGAGACAGACCCTCTGCCGAAGCGGAGGGCCGTCTGGACCGGCAGACCGGGAGTGAACACGGTATGTCCGGCGGTGATTGAGACATGGTCTACCACATCACAAGCGTAAGGAGGTCGGGTGCGCGGGAGCATCGGCCGTTGGACGCACCTGACGGGTGGACGTAGCCGAGCTGCAACGCCGATCACAGGTTGAGCTGCCGTTCGAGGAGTGGGCGGTCGAACTTGACGTGGCCGTTGGCAGCATCGATCACGAGGTAGCCGTCGATGTTCAGCAGTATCTGGATCTGCGTGAGCATGCGCCCGATACGGACCTTGGGCACCCCAGCACGTTCGGCCACGCGGGCCTCAGCAAGAGAGGTTCCGCCGGTGCCATCGAGAATAGCCAGGATCTTCTCGACGACGACGGGGTCGAGGCGCGACGAACTGATCTTTGACTGGACGTACTCGGACGCCATGATCGCGCTGATGGCAACCGACGCGGTCGACACTCCGACCTCGACCTCGACCTCGGGTTCTGGGTCGAACAGCGATGGGGCGGCCGGTTTGGCGCTCTTGGCCTGCGCAGGAACCGGCGGAGCTTCCTTGACCGGGGCTTCGGCCACATCGGCTGCGTTCCACCACGCGGGCGGATCAATCGAGGTGGGCTCCCAGCCGTCGATATCCTCGCTGCTCAACACCGCAAGCGGCACCGTGGCTTCGGCGAGTGTGAGGCCGCCGTGGTAGCCGTTCTTGCTCGGCCCGTACCGCAGCTGCTCGACCCACGGCAGCACCACGGCGTGATCGTTGTCGACGACCCGCGGCCCACTCACCAGGATCTCCCCGGCGCCTGCTGGGCCGGTGCCGGTGTTTCGCCAGCGTTCGCCACCGTCACCGCCACCTTGGCGGAGCTCGCTTTTGCGTTCGAGGATGTGGCCGTGGTCGCTTGTCAGGACGACGGCACGCCCGGCGCTGCGGGCAGCTTCGAGGATTTCGCGGAGCGGTGCGAGTTCGTCGAGACCCCAGCCTGAAGGTGGTTGGGTGACGTCCTTGAGTCGCTCGTCGATGTTGTTGAGCACGATGCCCACGACCTTGATACGCGGATCGCTGATGGTCGCCAGCGCTTCGTGCGCAATGGTGTCGAGCCCGCCGACGCGCAGGTCGGTCTTGTGGAACAGCACGGGCGGACGCTGCGCGTCGCTCGCTGCCAGCAGCGCAGGGTGAGCGGGAAACGCTCGACCCTCACTGCCCTTGTCGCCGCTGCGGAGGCGCCCGCACAGCAGGCTGGTCCGGCTCAATTCGGTCACGGTCGGGAGCGCAGCAACGACCGGCTTCCGCACAACGGCGGCTCCGTCCGCGTACGGGGTCCACCCCTGTCGGCCGAGGACGTCGAGCACCTCGGTGAAGTTGGGCCAGCTCATGCCGTCGAGTACGACGACCAGCGTGGGGGTGATCAATGCGAGTGGCGCAACGACGGTTGCGATCACGTCTTCGATGCCGATGAGCCGGTCGCCGAGAGGTTGTGCAGCACCCTTGAGAACGCCCGACTGCGCCGCAGCTCGTTCGTGGACAGCTGCGTCGGCATCTACGGTCAGTGCTGCGTACAGGTCTGCTGCGCCTGGCTCGGTATCGCTTTGTGACACGGCGGTGCGGGCACGATCGAGCCAGGCTCCGTCGGCGGTGTAGCCGATGAAAGCGTCAGCGGTGGTGGTTGCCACTGGTAGTTCGAAGCCGCGTCGAATGATCCGCTGCGCCATGCGAAGTCGGTGCACCCGGCGCTGCTCTTCGCGGAATCCGATGTGGGCTTCGACGACCGTGATGGCGTTCTCGGCTTCGTGAGCGAGTGCGTCGCTGGCTGGTTGGGCCTTCCAGGCGGTGAGCGCCTGAGCTGCATTCGCGATGCGAGCGACGAATCCGATGGGCAAGACCGAGGACCGGGCAGCACTGGCGGCTAGCCCCCACTGCGGAACCAGCCGGTCGCCGGCGGTCAGCCACGCGGCAGTGCGGCCAATGTCGGTCCGCGGGTCCTCGAGGTAGCGAACGACGGCGGTGCTCGCATCGCGATAGGCCTCGTCGCTGAGCCCGGGTTCGCCCAGCTCGAGTTCGAGCCGCAGCCGGGCGTCCAGCGCTGGAGTATCGGTGCTGAAGATCACGTCGGCAGCGAGGCACAAGGGCATCAGCTCTGCGCTCTTGCCTGCTCGAAGTGCTGTGAAGACGACGGTGACGCCGGGCCCTGATCGGGCGGCCAGGTGACGTTCGAGTTGATCGATCACGTCACTCGATGATTCCCGAACGGCACGCGCAGCAGATGGCTGGGTACCCCAGAGCAAAATGTCGATGAGTGTCGTTTCGGTGAGCCCGAGGAGCCGCTCGACGAGCGCATCGAGCGCGGTATCGAGGTCGAGCATCTTGTTGGTGATGGCGGGGTAGCCAACGACTGGCCGGGCTTCGATCAGCGCGTCGGCGAGGTACTTGTGTGCGGCGAGGGCCTGCGACACATGATCGGCGCCGAACAGCTGCGACACGGTCTCCCACCTGTTGACCGTGTGCAGCTTGCGCTTCACAGCTCGCGCGAGTAGGTCGTCGCCGAGCGTTGCCGAGTCGCAGCCGGTGAGCACGATGAGTGGCACGTCACGCGGCCGAGCTGCATGCGCTCGAATTTCCAGTGGTGACGAGCTGGCCACGATGCTCACTGTCCGGCCTCCGGCCGAAACCTCAGCAGGCGCCGACTCTGGGTCGGCGCGCACGAGTAGCAGCGGTGCCGGGTCGACGGCTGGGTCGATCAGCCGGTCGAGCAGCGGTTCGAGCTGTGCTCGAGTGACGACGGGAAGCGTCACGCGTCGTCCTCGACAGTCCAGGTCACCGTGATTGACTTGTGCGACCGAACCTCATCACGCAGTTCGCCAACGACGACGTCGAACTCTGCTTCGGACTTCACGGTTCGCGAGGTGGCACCGACGGGTGGCACGGGAGGCATGGGCTTGTCGCCCACTGGGGGAGCGAGTGACCTCACGTAGTTCGTCGCTTGCGTTTCGATGGCCTGTTCGGCAGCTTCGAA
>Ga0105055_10008284_pt1 | contig 13553 bp, 33 predicted proteins | sample BON03_FD_78090 | JGI IMG/M metagenome (GOLD analysis project Ga0105055, IMG submission 78090) | Freshwater microbial communities from Lake Bonney liftoff mats and glacier meltwater in Antarctica - BON-03 | ecosystem: Environmental > Aquatic > Freshwater > Ice > Glacier meltwater | place: Lake...
AAGCGGTTAAGCTTCCATTAGTTTTCAAGACTAAGTCGGCACGCCTGTCCGATTCACCTTCCTATATTTGTTATTATAAAGTAACCTACGGAATTGAACCGCCCAGCGCTTATAAGTTCGCCTAGAGATATTACTCAGCCACTATGCCCCTTCTCAGGGTGATTTTAGCATTACTTTATTCTATATATGTAAGGTTATCTTTTCGCCGACTGGGACGCTAGGGAAACCAGCAAACCTAATTTGGGGTGACGCGAGGAATCTAACCTCTTCACATGGGTTCACAACCCAGTACTCGTACAACGATACGCCACATAAATTAACTTTAGTATATTTAGTATACTAAAATTAACTTGGTGTATTCCCGAGGACTTGCACCTCTCGTCCTAATACTGCCCCACACTATTTTTAGACATCGGGTTTACAATCCGATAGCGGGAAAGGAATACTTTAAGTTACTTGTTGGATAGCTTTGATATCGCTTCATTTTAGTTTTTCCTTTAAATATATTTTTAACTTATCTTCGTTCATTCCATCAGTTATGCTAAAACACCCAGAGTAGCAAGCACATTCGATAGAACAAAAGTAGTTAATTATGCCTGTAGCTCTAGCTTCACACTCTAAACACTTTTTTGTTTTGTTTATTGGCTTACTCATTGCTTTCTCCGATTTATAAAACTATTATACTATGTTTAGCAGATTAAATCAAGTGAGAAATTATTGTGGCGGAAAGTTGAGAACTTGAATCCCATACTCATTCGAGTACCCTTTGTTTAGCAAACAAGGCCAGTCACCTGACTAATTAACTTTCCTTCTTTTTCTCAATCTTAAATAACTATTATACGCCTTTAGCATAACTTATTCAAGTTTACTTTTTCTTACCTATAGCATATGAAAGTGTTTAATAAAAGTAGCAAGCCTAGCTGTTTCATACACCCATACCTGCCATGTATTAACTATCTGCTGAAAAGTGGCTAAAATTATATATATTTCTACGTAATTCATCTAATATTTCCTCTGGTAGGAACTGTTCTAAGTTTCTTATATCTTCTAGGTAAACCTCTAGAAGCACGTCGTCTTCTTCTGCTACTAAGCTGTAGTACTGTCTAGTACTAGTAGTGTTTTCTATAACGCATACACCAGATATTACTTCATCGTCTAAATAAATTAGATCAGCTACCTGTACGTTTCTAGTGCCTTGCGAATCGCTTACTATCAAGCAATCATCACTTAGTAACTCTGATACTGTGCCAACAACAAACTCACTAATCTTCATAGTGAATTCCTGCTTTCTTAAACGTACGGTACTGAGAACCAAGCCCTAATTCTTTTATTAATTGCTTAAACATTTCCTGAGCCCCTGTCACAGCTTCAGCATATGCTTCTTGTTCCTCTGTTGGGAACTCACTAACGTCTAAAGCTAATAAAAACTCTGTTGGTTCTGTGAGAGGGATTACAACTCTACTACTAGATTTTCCGCTTTCTTTAGTATACGTAAGATTTTTTAGCATTACAGCACCTTTCTATTATATTCTACAAAGTTATAAGATACATCTTCCTGTGTACCTTTACCTATAACTGCTCTATCCCACTCTTTATTCTCTATGTCAGGAAATTTAATATTCCCAACATATTCTTTATCTATCTCTGTTAAGAGCATAGTATCTGCTATGTTAATAAACATCTTAAACAGGTGAGAACCTCCAATAATATAAATATCATCATATTCTAAGTTGTATGCGTTTAAGAAATCTACTTCATTACTAAAGAATTTTACACCTTTGGTATCGTACTCTTCTTTAATACGTCTAGTAAAGACTACGTTTTCTCTATTTGGTAGGGGCTTAGAGCCTATGCTTTCATAGGTTCTAGCCCCCATTACAATAATATTACCAGTTGTTGCCTCGCGGAAGTTTTTTAAGTCCTCGATTAGCGGAGCCCAAGGCATTTCATTGAACTCGTTACCTATTACTCCGTTTTTAGATACTGCCGCGATTAAACATACGCTCATACTGTTTCCCTTTTTTAGTTTTCTATCAAAGTAAGAATATATTATATCAAATTAAGTGTTGTAAATCAAGTTTTTATTTTCTTTAGTCTAAGTTTTCTGCCTGCTCATATGCTTCTACGATTTCCTGTACTAAGCCACTTCTTACTATGTCCTCTTTAGTAAAGGTGGTAAAGCCTATACTTGTTAGATGCCTTAGAGTTTCTATAGCATCTTCTAGTCCTGATTTGCCTTTAATGTCTTTCTGTTTTAAATCCCCATTGATAACCACTTTACAGCCTTCTCCTAATCTTGTTAAGAACAGCTTCATCTGGTTAGGCGTAGTGTTTTGAGCTTCATCTAGTATAACCCAGCAGTTCTTAAAGCTTCTGCCCCGCATGTATGCTAGTGGAGCTACTTCAATAGCTCCTACCTTTACTAGATATTCAACATGGGAGTGCCCAATTCTTTCATCTAGTACATCTTTGAAAGGCTGGAAGTAGGGAGCAAACTTCTCTTCTAAAGTTCCTGGTAGAAAGCCTAAGTTTTCCTCGGCTTCAACAACTGGTCTAGTTATTATTATTCGTTCTACTTTTTTATCTAGTAAGTCTTCTGCTGCTATACAACCACATAGGAAGGTCTTACCTGTTCCAGCGGGCCCCGTACCGAAAGTTATATTATGGTCTCGCATGTTCCTTAAATATTCTTTCTGGTTAGCATTTTTAGCTTCAATACTTGTGTATTGCTTCTTAATTTTAGAGTCGTAGTGTGTGTCTGGTAACTCACCCATATCATTATTTATTCTGCTTCGGTCTCTTTTTCTAGTCATAAGTTAAATAGCTACTTTTCCCTTTATACCAGGATGAGGATTATAGTCTGCCAATTCTATATCACTGAACTTGAATTGGTCGATATCCATTATCCCAGGATTTAATTTAAGTTTAGGTAATGCTTTTGGTTCCCTGCTAAGTTGTAGCTCAACTTGTGGAATATGATTCTTATAGATATGAGCATCGCCTATTGTATGTATAAACTCACGAGCATATCTGCCTGTAACCTGGGCTACCATTTCAAGCAGTAAAGCATAGCTTGCAATGTTGAATGGTACACCTAAGAATAGGTCTGCTGAACGCTGGTATAGCTGCAGGCTAAGTCCTCCGTCTTCGTGGCAGTAAAACTGAAATACCATATGGCAAGGCGGCAAAGCCATCTTAGGTACATCTGCGGGATTCCAAGCACTTACAATCAGCCGCCTACTTCTAGGGTTTTCTTTTATCTGTTGAATTACTTCAGCTATCTGGTCTATCTGGGTTTTAATGTCCAGCTGTGCCCAATACTCTACATTATCCTCTAGCATTGTTTCAGCACTTGGGAATCCTTTCTCTAGTAGAGTTGCTTTAGTTGCAGGACCCTCTACTAAAGGATTAAACGCTTCCCAGGCTCTCCATTGTTTTCCGTACACAGGCCCTAAGCTACCCCTCTCATCTTCCCACTCATTCCATATCTTTACATCATTCTTTTTCAGATATGCCGTATTAGTGCTACCCGACAAGAACCACAGGAGCTCGTGCACTATACCTTTCCAGTAGACTTTTTTAGTCGTTGCTAAAGGGAAGCCCCTTCTTAAGTCATACCTTACCTGTTTCCCGAACTGAGACCTTGTGCCTACACCTGTTCTGTCTTCTCTATTTTCTCCCCCATAGTATACTTCTTTGAGTAATTGTTTATATTGCTTCAATCATCTTCTCCTTTTTCCACTAATAGCTCTACTTGAGCTTCTTCAAGTTTATCGTATAAAGTGTCATGGTCTACTAAAGATAGAACTAGCAATAATGGAAATATTACCGAAGCTGTAGCAAACCATAGTACAAATGACGCTATCTGGTGTACTATGCTGTCTTTCTTAGCGTCTACTATTTCTATAGCACTACTTCTAGCTTTTGAGACTAACGTAAAGTACGATGAAACTGCAAAAGAAGATGCTAATATTAAATATAGCTCCAACTTATACCTCTATTCTTAAATATGGGTCATACTCTGGGTTTTCTACATATATATCGTAATACCCCCAAGGGTTGCATAAAACTCTAGATTTTCCTACTTTATAGTCACAAGAAGCATGAGTATGCCCATGTAACCAAGTTACTTTATTTTCCTCTAAAAGGTGTTCTAACCTGTTATGGAAGTAAGGATTTAACTTACTTCCAGAGTATTTTAAATGCGTAGATTGCATACTAGGGGAGAAGTGTGTTACTACCACTATTTCTCCTGATGTCCTAGCTAGTATATCTTCTAAATACTTCACTGATTCTCTGTTAAACTCCGCCATATCTTGTGGGGTTATGTTTTCTCTTTTGCCTGTCTCTTCATTATATACTTTTATTAACCTAAAGTCTGCTAGTGAGTGTTTATCTAAACCCATTCGCTCTATATCATTCAGTATATTACTCCATAGCGTAGCACATATAAAAGTAACTCCACCTAAGACTATAGACTCGTTCTCTAGAAAGTGTACGTTTTCATAGTAGTCTAGTGATGCTCCAATAACTGATCTAATCTCTAGTATATCAGATGTACGATCATAGAACTCGTGATTACCTGCAATAACAATTATTGCTTTAAATTTATCATGTAATTCACTTATTAACTTTTTTATGTCCTTTGGGTATCCAATATCCCCTGCTAATACTAAAACAGTTTCTAAGTCCTCCTGCATGGGAGGTACTTGTATGTCTCTTCCCGTTTCTAAATGAGTATCACTTAATAACCTAACTAACATTTTATTCCTCCTTTTTCTGTTTTCATTATTTATTTTTCTATTATAGCAAACTTAGTAGATAAATGCAAGTCAATTTTCAGCAAGGCTCTTTTACTCCTTAATAAAATGCGCGCACGCGCGTGATAGCATATATAGCTAAGCGTTGTCAATACCAATTTTTGTTACCTAGGTTGCTCGATCTAGGCTTATAAAAATATTAACTTGTTTTTCGTGAATTAAAAGTGTATAATATAACAATAAACTTAATTAATAAACAATAAAAAGGAATCACAAACTGTGTGTAAAGAATATAATTATAGCACTAAAGAGGCTGACGAACTTATTTATGGAACAAATAGCCCTTTAGTGAACCCTTATATAGCTGATAATGCTCCTGCAGAAGGGAGCAAGAAAACTTCTGCTAAGCATACCTCTAGTGGATCGGATAATGACTACTGGCTGCTATATATTAAAAACCCTAAAAGGTTAACTCCTTACACCGCAGAATGTGAAGATATTATAGAAGCACTAGACATGAGCTTCCAAGAGGGAGAGGCATTTAAAGCAATATGGAGAAAGGCAGGACAGAGGTTAGGTAAAGGTAAGCCAGGTAATACTGCTCTTAGAGACGCAGAAAAGATCGCACATTTTGGTCAACGTATGGTAGCTATTGAAGAACGTAATAGCAAATAAAGGAGTAGGTATGAATAATAGAGAAGAGTTATTACTATGGCGTAGAGTAGGGCACGCTATTAATATGGCATGTACTTGTGGTAATAACGAGCGTATTAGAAACATAGTAGGGGCAATAGATTCTTGGTCTTATGCACACAGGCAAGGTAATGGTGATATAACTGAGGAAGAGCAAGAAGAGTTAATTAACAATAAGTTACGTAGACTAGATAGGTTATTAAGTGACACAATATAAGCCCGATAGGTTTGTTTTACTAAGGATAGAATTAACCGACTCAGTAGAGTTCAAGGTACTAGCGGGCTGGTCAGGAGGCTACTTAGTTAGTGATAGTTGGAAAATTAACTCAGGCATAGAGAGCTACTATATAGATGATAATGGCTATTACCACTTTATAGGTTATTCAGGCTCAGAATATAAAGTACATCCAGCTCAGTATGGTATATCTATGGCTTTTGGGCATATACTGCACTCGACCACCCAAACGTATCTTTAGTTACGTTAGAATTTTTTGAGGAGGAAACAAATGCGTATAAAATACGGTAAGAAAATAGTATGGCAGCGTAAAGACGCTTGGTCAATGGACTTAACATTAGCACCTATAATTGCATCTGGTATCAAATACTTCCAAGAGCAAATTGTGCAGCTTAAAAAGGAAGGGAACGGCTTTGTAGGTGTGCCTAGCATGAAGGGTTTTTTTGAAGTAGATAATTCATACGATGCTGCTTGGGATTCAGAGTGGGAATTAGCTTGGGTTGAGTGGCATCGTAGACTAGACTTAATGCTTTACGCGTTTGAGAATTGGCAGGATAGCCCTACACCAGGTAAAGGGGCTATAAATATGGAAGTTGGGGAAGCTAGTGATAACGGCTTACACAGCTGCAAGATTACACACCCAGATGAGGCAGCATACGCCGAGTACCAAAGACTATCAGATATACATAATGAAAAAACTAAGTTAGGTATGCAGTATTTTAGTGAACATTTCGCAGACTTATGGTGGTAAAAATGAAAGAATATGAGGTTTGGGAAGAAGGGGGTTTAATAACAGGAAACTCAGCACCTGCCTGCCTTCTAGGTACGCTAACGGCTGGTTCCTTTCAGGAAGCGTGCGATACTCTTTTAGAAGATGATGAATTTTATAATAGCATGAGTTTATCTAGGTGGGGTTGTAGGCTGTATCCTTCTGAGGAGCAAGCTAGAAAAAATGATGTAATATATAACAGGAGAAACAAATGAGTAAAATGTGCGCAATGGTTAAAGAAACAGATGGGGAAGAATACTTCCTAACAATAGAAGAGGACACAACAGACCCTGTTCTTGTAGAAAGCGTAGTAACTTTGTACAACACAGGTTTTAAACTGTTCGATAATATGTTAGATGTTAGTCAGCTTGTAAAAGACTGTGCATATACTAAGTATAAATTAGTTGTGTTTGATAAACAGCCTAATGGTAAGCCTTTTTTAGTTAGCCCAGTTATTCTGATTTCATAATGACTGAAGCAGCAAGATTCATAGGGGCAGGAAAGGATAGAGCAAAAGATGATTTTTACCCTACTCCTCCTGAAGTAACAGAAGCATTATTAGACGCACTTATAAAAGATGGATTACTTCCAGCTGGTTGCCCCATTTGGGAACCTGCGTGTGGTGATGGGGCTATTGCTGAGGTGCTGAATGTGTATGGGCACGATGTGTATTGTACTGATATTACTGAGCGTACGGAAGGTATGGTAATACAAAACTTCTTTGAGGTGCCTTATATGCCTGCTGGTTGTAATACTATTATAACCAATCCTCCCTACCAGCCTATTGTTAACGGTAAGAAAAGAGGTGTTGAAGCTTGGATTGAACATGCAATGAATATAGATGGTTTAGAGTCAATGTCTCTGCTTCTAAAGACCACAGCACTAGCAGGACAAGCTAGGTGTAAGGTTCTTGAGAAGGCAGGACTACACACAATGTACCAGTTCCGGCACAGAATAACTCTATACAAAGAGGGGCAGAAGAAAGGTGGGAGCGGCATGATTGATTTTGCGTGGTTTTACTTTGTTAAAGGGCATACATCTGCTCCTCGAATTAAATGGATTAGTACAGAGGATTATTTATGAAAACAGAAGTTTTAAAGTTTAAACAAATATAACACAAAGTAGTGTAATTGCACTAGTTAAATCTAAGAAAAAATAAATATGGTTGGGTATTGCAGAGAATGGATATAGTTACAGATGTTTATCCTAGAAAGAAATTTCACTCTTTAAAATCCTTTGAGAAATTTATTCGCGCTAAAGATAAAAACCGCAGTTGAATTGCTTTTCTTAATTTGATATAATATTAAAATAGAAATTATAAAGAGGAAATAGGAATGACAATAACAAAATACCAAAAATCATTAGTAGAAGCTAAAATAGCTGAGTGTATGCTTGTTGCAGAGCGGTATTACGCTATGGTTATAGCTACGCCTTCTGTAGACTTTGATTTAAAGGGAGGTTGTGCAGGTAAAGCTACTCCTAGTAAGAGCCATATTAGCCTTAATGGTGTTTTGTTAGTTGAAAATTTTGAAGCATACCTAGAAGATACAATTCCACATGAAGTAGCACATATTGTGTGCCATGCTAAGTATGGTTGGCTTAGAACTGCTCAAGGAGGTATATCCCACCACGGTAAAGAATGGAAAGCTATTATGCGTGCTCTAGGGGCAGAACCTGCTCGTTGTCATAATATGGACGTTAGCAATGTTAAGCGAAAAATGCGTAAGTTTAGCTACTTCTGCCCCGACTGTCTGGCTTGTGTTAGTATGTCTATTATAAGACATAATCGTATGACTAAAGGTACTAAATCTTATTCACATAAGTCTTGTGCTTCACCGTTAGAATTTATTGAGGAGATCAAATGACATATAAAATCGAGGAGCTGGAGAGTATACACTTCTTTGTTGAGGATCTAGAGATTAAACTTCTAGATCAGCAACACAAGTGTACTCACCCAGTTCAATTTATAATTACTATTAGCAACAGAGGTATTAAGTCTAAAAAATGCTCTGTTTGTTCTAAAGTATGGGAGCTACAATGAAAGTAGATATAGAAAATCTAATTGGGCGAAAGGTGGAATATATAGGCACAGAATGTAGGCATACATTTACTAAAAATAAAGGTGAAGAAGATGGAAAGTGAACTTACTGGAACAATTCAAGAAATGTGTTTGTTTCCAGAATATGAATACTTAGTGCGCTCAACCTTACCACAAAAGATGATTGATGATGAGCGCATGTCTTATTTTATGCAAGAAATTAACACTGCGCCTGCTTTTAACTACAGAGCTTGGTACGAGCAACATAATTATGACGAGGAACTAACAATATACAGAGCTGTACTTACTAGCCCACCACACCTGTCGCTTCCTGAGAAGCTGATTGGTGAGGCAATAATAATGATTGTTAAAAAGAATACTAACCCTATATTGAATGATAAAGATATAGCACTTAAGGCGTTTACGTTAAAAGTTTTGAAGGATATAGAAGTATGAGTATAGCGAGAGGAACGATAATGTTACTGATTTTGACAGCTTTACTAGCTACAGCAATACCTCAAGCTAGTGCAGAAAAAGAGGAACAAGACCTTCAACTAGTGTGTATAGCTAAAGCGCACATGGCTAGAGCTACTCAAGAAGTTAGACAAACTACACGGCATGATTGGGTGGAGTTTAATGTTACTGCCAAGAAGCTATATAAGTTTGGCGAGGGCTTAAATAACCTAATAGAAGTAGCAGACTTTGTATACCACTATGTGCCTGAAGATATGCACTCTGGTGAAGTATATGATAGAATAATTAATGCTTGCGCTATTGAGCTAATGGCTATACATGCTAAAGAATTAAACGAAGTTTATTTTTAGGAGAAAAACAATGTGGATTAACATTTTAATATTACTAGCAGCTTTGTCTGTTTTTGGTAACTCGGAAGCATCAACTGCGGGTTACTGCGATTTTGAGGCAACTTATGCTAGCGATATGCAAGAATTAAGGCAGATAAAAAGAAATCTAACCTCTGAGGAGCTAGTAGATTATGTTCAAAGCTTTGGAAGTGGTACAAAAACCGGTGAATTCCCTAAACTGGTAGCTACTGTATTATATGAGGGCTTTGAAGCATATGAAAGCCCTCATATAGTGTATGCTCAGTGGTTTAATGCTTGCGTGGAGCGCGAAAATGACGAATAAAGAAGCAGCAATAGTATCAGCGTATACAGGACTATTCATAGGAGACTTCGAGATATATAATCGGTAGAGAACCATGAGTACTGTTAGTAATGATACGATTACTGCAATGTTACGAACTAGAGGAATACTAAATGTATAGATTAGAATGTGATAAACTACCCGATGATATGCTTGAGCAACTTGTGTTTGAAACTGAGCAAGAGGATGAGAGTATAAAAATGTGTGGTTTAGTTTCAGATGTTAACCAGATAAAAATTGTAGAAGAATGAAGTTAGTTTCTAACTATATATTTTGGCAGTATAAGTCGGTTCATTCTTTTGAGACATTCAATAAGTTTAGTAGATGTGTATACTTTAATATATCAATTGATGCCGCGTTGCAGCGTTTTAGTACGCAGTACTTGGTTACTGAGGATGCGGCAATAGAAAAGTACCAGTTTGATGAAAGTAAAGGAATTTAATATATTATTTGGAGAATAAAATGAAGAAATTAAAAAATTGTCCTTTTTGTGCGGGAGAGGTTGAGTGGTGTAGGTGTGGTTGGCTTCCAGGGGACGGGTGTCATAATATTATATGTAATAGATGTGGTACTTTTGATATGTCTGCTACTTACACCCCTGCAACACTAAAGAAGCTAAAGAAATATTGTGCTAAAAAGTGGAATACTAGAGCAGAATAATAAATAGCCTGTCCTTAAGCATTTAGCCTATCGGCGGGCTTTTTTGTACTTGAACTTCGGGCTGAAATTTGATATAATATATACTTAGAAATTGATAAAAGAGGAAACAAAATGCCTAAGATTAGAGTAATAAAAGATGATTGGTACTTACCTCTTATTGTACCTGAAAATGAGCAAAGTGCGGGTATCATAGAGCTTGAAGTCTCTAGTGCATGGTTAGATGAGTATGCCGAAATCTTCGTTAAGTTCCATAAACTTAATGAAGAATTAAATAAGATGTTAAAAAAGGAAAAACTAAAATGATAGTAGGACTAAGCAGAGAAGTAAACACTGTAACTCTTTCTACTATTTCTATGTCTGATGAAGATATGGCAGTAGCAGATTGTATAGTAGACGTGCCTGAGGAATTAGTAAAGCAGTATGCAGATGCTATTAATAGCTTTCTAGATGCTTCAGCAGAACTTAAGGAGTATATGGTATAAAAATTAAGATAGGAGAAGATAAAAAATGAAAGAGCTATTAATTCGCTGGTGGTTGCTTCCTCTTTTAACCAGTATACACGGCATAGTAAAAAAGCAGGTAAGACTAGCACTTAGAGACATTCTACATAATAAAGTAGATATTGATAAGTCTGCAGGATATATTCAAATGCCGGGGCTTAGTAGAGACTTATACAGTAAACCATCTACGCTACAAGAACATATTCAATCAGCAGTAAGGATAGAGCTTTCTAGAAATTCCTACTATAATGGTAGTGAGATATATAAAGAAGCAAGAAGGAACCTGGATAAGCGTATAAACTCAGAGCAGTTTATAGATGATATTGTTGCTCGTATTAAGCAAAAACAACTATAAGGATAGTATAAAATGACACAAGAAGTATTGTTTGGAGTAATAGCGCCTACTAAAGAAGAAGCAATAGAGAATTTATTATACAGTGTGCTATATACCATTGAAGAGCTTGACGATCTAGAGAATGTTTATGGTTTATTATTAGCAGACATTAAAGCTAACTTGTTGTTTGCTAGAAATGATATTAGACGCTTACAGGTAGGCAATAAAAAATGATCGGACCTTTAAGGGTAAAATAACGTGAATACTTGGATTAATGTTGAAGATGAATTACCACCAATATCCCATGAAGAGTTGGTTATGTGGAATGGAAAGTGGTCAAGGGTAGGGAAGTACCTAGATACTCTTTACGCTGGCCCACAGTTTCACACTTATTATGATACCCCTGAATACGGGATAACACTATGGATGCGGATACCAAATATACTAGGGGAGAAATAACATGGACGAGTACGGATTTACTGAAGAAGATTACGAAGAGTTAATGGATTCTTTTGAAACTGCTATGGAGCAAATAAATGAATAAAGCACAACAACAAAGAGTACTAACGTTTGTACTAAAAACTATAAAGGGATTGGAGTCGATTATTGAGCAATTGGAGTCGGTTACTGAGAAAGCTGAAGACATCAAAACCCCAGCACAATTAGAGCGTGAAAAGGAATATAAGAGAATAGTTGCTTCTGCCGGATGGCGAGTCGGATGGTTAATCGAAGGATATGCGTCGTTGAATGCGCAGCTCAATAAACAACACAATGAATTGCTTGAAGCTTTAGACGAATTACGTAGAGGAGGGGAATAACATGGCATTGTACAGAAAGAGAGTACTCCAAGAATTAATACCTTGGACGGAGGATTTAATAATGAGCGCAGTCTCAATATCAGAAGCAGACAGGCTAAATGGGAGCCCAAAGAAAGGCGACATGATAGCAATCAACACTAAAGACTTGACTGATATGTGGCTGGTTGCCGGAGGGTTCTTTGGCGAGGTGGCTGACCTCATCGATCTGTCAGAGTCAATGCACGGCTACGCGTTTAGTGGTGAGGCGGGTCGAAAGCTTCTTACTGATTTTAATATAACCCGTAAGGAGAAATAACATGGCATTGTACAGAAAGAAAGCACTACAAGAATTAACACCTTGGACTGAAAATACGATAATGAACGCTGTTTCAATATCAGAGGCAGACAGGCTAAATGGGAGCCCAAAGCAAGGCGACATGATAGCAATCAATGCTGAAGACTTGACTGATATGTGGCTGGTTGCCGAGAGCTTCTTCAAGGCTAATTATGAAGAAGTTAAGGAGAAATAACATGACTGCTAAATGGGATGGAGGATTGATATGAATATTGACTTAGTTACTATAGGTTGGTTGGAAGATATAATTGCAGAGCAACGAAAGAAAGACGCTATTGACGGACAGAATGCACTTGATGAATTAAATCAAGAGGTAGTTGAGCTTAAAGCTCAGTTAGTTGAGCTTAAAGCTCAGTTAGCAGAGCAGGTTGTTTATTCATATGAGCTACAGCAGTTAGTAAGAGCAGGCTTTGTGCAAGGCGGTAAGTATAGAGACCTATTTAAAAGTGAGCGCGAAGATGTTTTTAATACACTAAACCCATCGCCTGAACTTCTAGCGCAACATGATGCTGAAGTTATAGATAAAGCAAGAGGGGATAAAGGTAAGCTTAACAAGTGGAGTAAAGCTTACATATTAAAAAGTAGTGGAGAGATAGATGAATAATGATTGGAAACATGTAAAGAAAGTATTAAAAGAACTAGAGCAGTTAACTGAGGAGCATAGAAAGGTTTGTAATTCAGTTAATTTATCCCCTGATTCTCCATTAATAAAGCCAATACTAGACCTAGAAGAGTTACTGGTTCAGACTCTAGAAGTACTAGTAGGAGATAAAAACGACACCATTTCTTGGTATGTATATGATAATGATTATGGTAAATCACACCTTGAAGGTGGTATAGATGGTGTTTATAGAGAGATTAAATCAGTAAAAGACCTTAAGTGGTTAGCGAGCGGAACCGAATAACTAAGTATAATAAACAGGAGATAGTAATGGATAGAAGAGATAAGATACTAAATGTGTTTTTTGCTAAATGGGCTAAGTGGGATGCGGATGAGGCAAGACGAAATAACGCAGATAGCAGAGAGGAAAGTAATAAGCTAGTTCTAGACTTAGAGATGCAAAGAGACATAGAATTTAAAAGATGGTTAGAAGAAGCACAAGAAGAATTACAGACTACTAAAGAACAGATAGTAATTCCACCAGCTAAACTATCTGAAATGGCTTTGCTAGCTAAGAAAGACTTAGAGGTTCTGGTACGTAACCAGGCAAAACAAGCAGCGGAACTACTAAAAATACAGAAAGAAAG
>Ga0105055_10008286_pt1 | contig 13552 bp, 14 predicted proteins | sample BON03_FD_78090 | JGI IMG/M metagenome (GOLD analysis project Ga0105055, IMG submission 78090) | Freshwater microbial communities from Lake Bonney liftoff mats and glacier meltwater in Antarctica - BON-03 | ecosystem: Environmental > Aquatic > Freshwater > Ice > Glacier meltwater | place: Lake...
ACATGAGATACGAGCACGAGCAAGGGTTTCAAATGTTTTGCAGGAGCCTTTAAGACGAGTGATATGAATTTTAGCAACTGTTGAATACTTCTATTTACCATTTTGAGTGCTTCAAAGCAGACACGTCAACCAACACTTCGCATTCATACAAGGTTAGCTCTTCCGATAATTCAAGCAGTTTGGGAGCACCATCAAACGACTCCAGATGACGGTCCTCTTTAATATCCAGAATTCGAAGCGAGGACAACTTTCTCAGATCGCTGCCTGAATTCGCATGAACAAGCTTGAGCGATTGAAGATTACGGATGCCCGCTTTTAAGAAAAACAGTACCAATTGAACGCGAGCCGAAAATTCCAAGAGATGTTAAGTTTCGACATTGTAGTAGGTCCAAAGATATCTCTCGATTACCTCCTGACAAATCCAACCTGGTCATCTTGTTGCAAGTTTCCAACCAATCTTGGCTTATCTTCAATGACCCAGAAAAAGTTCGTAATTTAACAACTTCCAGGTTCTTACAATCATTCAAGGAAGCCAAGTCGCATTTGCTACTAACATCATTCATCTTGAGATATTTTAGAGACTGTATATCGCCAATGTCGTTTATGTTGCTGAGATTTTCCGAGGCTTTCAAATGAAGCGTCTCCAAGTGCTGTAAACGCTCCATTCCATTCAATGACACCTGTACACTTGCAACTTCGATAGTCCATTTACTTAACATAGGTGCAGAGGTACCGATGTTCAGCAATGAATCGTCGAAGAATAAGAAATCAAGGGTTCGTTCCACTAGATTCGAATGGAAGCAATACAAATAAGGAAATAAACAGCGGAATGAATTTAAACGCAATCGGACTATATTGATGCGAGACCATTGCAAACAAGGTTCAGGAGGCGCTAAAGACTGGCTATTGCCGACTGGTGCGATACGCGAACCATAGAAAGTCTTTTAAGTTGATCAACCGTTGAACGGCCGTATGAAGGCGCAAGGTCTGATCTTCACGTACATGTAGCATTTCTAACGTCAGTGAGGTCAGAGTTGCGAGTGATCCTAGAGCGTCAATGGAGGTATTGCTCAAAGGCTTTAGTCGCCAACGAAATAAGATGTCGCCGTCAGGGATTTGTTGTCCTTCCTGCAACCGAAACTTTGTTAAGGATGGCAGGGGTACAATATGATGAAGATCCACATCTGGTGCTTCAACTGATTCCAATCTCAATTCTTGTAAACTATTTCGGCTACTAGCCGAAGCCATTGACAGCAAAACATCACCGCCATTGCACTCTGACTTCACCAAGGCAAAAGATTCCAAGAGGCATGCACCAAACATCGACATACGGATGCCGTGACAATAAAAGATGAAAACATGCATTGAATTGCAGCCTAAACTACGGGGAAAGCAGGATCTCCATCGAAAACATGTACGATTAATTACAAGTTTTTCAACTTTTCAAGCTGTCTCAAAGAACGAAATTCGAGTAAATGAAGATTGTCTTCTGGAATTGCTGCACCACAGAATTCGAATTTCGTGAGATTCGGTGCTAAAGAATCAGCAAAGGCACTTTTCATTGTTCAAAGACCTGACCTGGACACCAGTTTCAGATTACGCAACGATTCAGCATGAATAGAATCCAAGGACCCGTCGTCTGTGGACAATGTAAGTTGCTCCAAGTTTTGAGTTCAGATAAATCCAGATTGATGGGGCTGTGTCGACGGACGTACCTCCGTTAATTGGAGTTGACGGTAAGGCGTTTGATTGACATTATCCCGGGTGTAGAACGTTCGATTTGAAAACAGATTACTGATAGAATACATAGACTCATTCAGAAACAAGTAGATATCATACGAGCGAGATCTGAAAATTGCCGACTCGCAATCAATTCTCTCGATTTGGTCCTTCGGCTTCGACAGTAACATTGATTTTATAGGTTTGGTTTTGAAAATGACATTGGATCCTACATATACTCGAATGCTTTCGCACATTCTTTTGCTTACTGCAGGCAAATGGATTATATCTTCATGAAGAATTATAATATTGTTCAACATTCCCCCTTGAAACACGTTATTCAGTTGAAACGTCTCCTTCGCAAATGGATTATTCCGAACTGGCAAAGTATCTGAAAGTGCATTTAAATTTGTTCTCGTCTCCTTCTTCGTTTTCGGGGCTGCTCTTCTCACCTCCCAGTAATTACGTTTCTTCGTCTTGGATTCCATCAATTTCCAAACCTTCGTTTTCAAAAAAGAACTGCAGTCTAGGCCGGGAATATTGATTAAAAGCTCGAAATAATTGCAAGATCAATTTTTGAAATCAAAGTCATTATAGTTTTTTGGTTTTCTTCTTTTTAACCTTGGGTATTTGTACAGTAACTTCTTCTGTTATTTCATTTTCGTCGTCACTTACTACTGCATCATCTTCCGATAAATCTTCAATTTGATCTTGGTCGGTTTTTTTAGATTTACGCTTTTTGGTGATTTTGTGCGTGCCTTCTTCTGCGGAGAAAAGCACGCACGACAATCTCTGCTTTAAGTATACTTTACTAAGAAGCTGCTTGGTGTCTATGTTGTGAACAAGAAGGTGTCTGTCCAAACCTACACTGGCAATATAAGGTAACGTTGGGTGCTTTACTATCGACCTCACGGATCCAGCGAATAACTTGTACCTCGACACTTCCTTCATCGTTCTTATATCCACTCCATACACCATACCACCCGCATCAGCCACCACTACGGTGTGATCACTCACTGAAATCACGCGGTTCATATGAAGAGATGAGGTACTGGAACTATTTTCATGGAGCCCTGCAGCAGATCCAAACTTCGCGTCTTTCACAGGTCGTCGCTGGGCGCGGGTATCGTATACTCTTAACTGCGAAAATGCAGTACAAGCAACAACAAGTTCAGGGATACCCCCACTCAACGACTTGCGAGTTCCATCTACGGGAAAGAAACAAAAATCAGTGACCCAAACAGGTACTTTCATTTCCAAAAAGTCGTGAGGAACATTCTTGGCCCGAAATACTGCTTTGCCGTCAACATCCCAAAGCGTCATTTCATTGTCTTTACCACCAGTACCAAATAAACCTGATACACCACTTCTTCTCATTCGACTGATTCCATTGCCCACATGAAACTCCTTCACTATGTCTTTGCCAAAAGCATGTTCCTTACTGTCATCAAAATTAAATACTTGGAAAGACCCAGATGTGCTGCATGTAAACAAGCGATTCTCGAATAGTTCAATACCGCTGCAACCTTCACTAATACTATCAACTCTCATTGCATCGACTAATTCGAAATCCCGAATAAACTTTATGGAAGCATCGTCGCAAGCGCAAATGATGCCTCTTGTTTCATCGAAGGGGTCCACCCAATCCATATGGTTGATGCCTTGGGATCTAGATTGAACTCCGAATGAAGACAACACCGACTTCTTCTCTACGTCCACGTGTTTCAGTAAGCCTGTTTCGTCGGCTGTCAAAACATTCATACTAATGTTTCAATTTTCAACCAGCCATTGATGGAACTGCGTTTTCATGTTCACGCCTTGTATTGATGTGGATGAAGATGAAGAAGAGAACGATCAAATCGTTAGTCTAGGATATCCGTCTGGATTTCAGACTGAAGGTGATTGCACTGTAAGCAGAATTGCGGGGGGGTGTCCTGAAGATGTAGTTCATCCTCGGTGCCCTCATTGCCACGAGATGATGCTCCTGGTGGCTCAAATTTACGCGCCTGTCGATGAAATAAATCATCGACACTTGCTTATATTCGGTTGCAATTTTCCAACTTGCCATTTATTAACTTCTTGGGTTGTCATTCGAGTTGAAACGCCGATAATCCAGCAACAAGTTGTCGTGTCACCTCCACCAACATCAAAGAGCATCTTCGACACTTCCTTGTGGGTGCAAGGTTCAAATAACGACCTTGAAGATCTTCTAAACCTTCGAGATTTAAATTTAAGTAAGAAATCCAAGAAGAAAAAGAAAAACAAGATAACATCACGTGCACTGACGGTTGATTTGGAAGTCGATGGCGAGCCTTTACCAACAGTGGATGTCAATGGTATTGCACATGTAGATGCATTGATGCGCCGGTACCGTGAACAAGAGCTGGAGTCTGCCGAAATAGTATCTGGTGGCGGAAAGGAGGACGAGGAAAAAGGATCCCATGCCCAATATTTCCAGTCTCGAATGGAGCGGATGCCAGAACAGTGTCTACGATATGCTTACAATGGATTCCCATTGTGGCCTTGTGAGCCATTTGACTTCAAAGTGCCCCCCTGTTCTTGTGGTTTGAATCGCGTATTTGAGTCGCAACTCGTTCCTGGAATATTATGGCAACTGGAATTCAAGTGCAAGTTGGAAATTTTTATGGATTGGTCTTCAGTATTTATATATTCTTGTCCTGCCTCCTGTAATTCAAGTTGCACCGAATATGCACTCGCAATTTCTCCTATAAAATAGAAGCCCAATATTATTAAATGAATGTAAATTACTGATCCTTTTGAAATAGAAACACCGACTTTCAGAACATGTCTTCAATTTCTGACTTCCCATAGTAAACAAAAACTCAATATATAATTATTTCCCCAATGAAATAGAATAGAAACTAAATATCAAAATATCTAACCAGAACCCTCCTCTTCTACGGAAGCTTGAATGAAAGAAAGTTGCACGTAAGTGTTAGCGTGCAGTCCGGTGGATTCGTTATCCTTTAAGGTGTACAATGCAGTCGGATCTTTCGTCTCTGGTCTTGAATCAAGAAACTTTTGTAGCATAGACGCTGCTTTACTCGTTCCCACAACCACACTTTCTGTCACAAACACCTCCTCCATTTAAATTCAATGAGGAGAGCCCCCCCATAAACCGTGTACTCGTTTATTCGCGAAATGCCCTGTTAATTCAACGATCACTTCACGTCTACACCGACGATGTACATTGCCTAGGTTTCAATGAATAGTGGATGGTGTGTTCAAAGAGACAGTTTTAATACCTACAAAGCTTGCGAATGGGAAATACGAGGAGCTTGACTTGTCGACAATTCTATCTATATCTATGCGAATCTTGGAGAAATACTTAAAGAGGCTGAGATTCATTCTGAATTGCCTTTGGTCTTGGCTCCGTAATAATATTGGTGAAATGAAATGCACCGCAAGGTGATGGATGACCTCTGTATTTCATCGAATTCATTAAGAATCCTGGATTGGATGCAATTTCGAAATCAATCTTCTATTATTTAGTTTAATCCTAAATTGGTGATGTGCCCAAATCGAATCATACTGTACATGCCAAGTAATGTACATCGTCAAATTCAAATCGAATTTTCAAAGGAAACAATCAATTTAGGATAGTTCCCCCTCACAATACCAGATATAGGTCGGAAAGAGAAAACGAATCCAACATTATCATGATCAAGTCACCACTTTGCGAACTGTTGGGTATCCGCCACCCGATCTTATTGGCGGGCATGTCCAAAGTTTCAAACCCAGAGCTTGCTGCAGCTGTAAGTTACTCATTAGGAACTCTCGAAAATTGCTCATTGTTGTTTTCAGGTGACAAATGCTGGTGGACTTGGAGTTATTGGAGGAGTTATGAAATCGCCGAAGCAGCTGCGAGCCGAAATCCAGCTTTTAAAATCCTTGCTAGATGACAAAGATGCACCCTTTGGTGTGGATCTACTTCTGCCACAAGTTGGAGGCAACAATGCCCGGGCCACCAACTCAGATTACACGAAAGGCCAGGTACGTACTAGTTCAACTGAAACTTCCAAAAGCTAAATGTAAATTTGAAGCTTCCTGAATTGATTGATATCATCATAGATGAGAAAGCGTCTTTGTTTGTCTCAGCCGTAGGAGTGCCTCCGCAATATGTCGTAGACAGGCTTCATGGAGCAGGTACGTATTTATTAAAGAGCTTGTCGAATATTTACCCTGGTAGGTATTCTCGTTGCTAACATGGTGGGCATGCCGAAACACTGCATCAAAGCACTGGAGATCGGAGTAGACATTATCATTGCACAGGGCTATGAGGCCGGAGGACATACAGGAGATATAGCTACGAGCGTGTTGGTACCTCAAGTGGTTGACGCATGTCGCGGTCGGGTATCAGTGTTGCATGGAGGACCTATTCAAGTGGTGGCAGCTGGTGGTATTGTCGATGGGAGAGCTATGGCTGCAGCATTTGCAATGGGTGCAAAAGGTGTCTGGGTTGGAACTCGTTTCATTTGTGCAACAGAATCAGGAGCCACCCCCATGCATCAACGACTTGTGCTGGAGAATGGAATTGGTGATACTTGCAGAAGTACTTTATATACCGGTCGCCCTGTGAGGTGCTTGAAAACCCCGTTGAATCAGGAGTGGGAAGGCAAACGCAGAGAGGAAATGCTGGCAATGCAAAAGAAAGGAGTCGTAGTTTACAAGCACTTGGTGCAGCAAGCAAGGAATAAAGGAGAACACTTTGATATTGCTGGAACATTCCCTCAATACATGGGGCAATGCATAGGATCTATCAAGAAAGTCATGCCTGCAAAAGACATTATTGATGAGATGATGTATGATGCGTGTCAAGTGATGCAAGAAAATGCTGCTCTGGTATCCAGAATATAGCTACCGGTAACTAAATGATATTATAAAAAAATACTACGCTTGTTATTGATATTAGTGCCTAAATAGAATACCGTTCTACTATGCAAGAAAAGTTAGTATTGCAATGTCATTGTGAATTGTGGTGTATCGAAGTCGGCTGGAGAAGGTAACGTAAGGACGACAAGAACGATAGCGACAATGGATAGAACTGTAGTGATTGTAGCTGCAAATATGTACCATTTGGCAGCCTGGACACGTTCTTGCTTCATTTTTTCCGACCAGATGAGTCCAAATAACAAAGGAATGGAACAAAACAAAACCACGAGATCCCCACAGGCAAGCTTCGGGAAACTCAGAACAACCAATCGAAAACCAAACCACGAAATCAACAGTACCCATGTCACCACCGTAGCCACGTGTAAAAATGGGTTCGGTCCGCCGCCATAGATATCGACTGTGAGGGTTTCCCCTTGAATGCTCAATATACCGAATATTCGAGGCATTTGAGATCCTTGATATACTGTTCGATCGATTTGCTCATGCTCCCATTTTGGATTTGGCAATGCGTCCAAACCACTGCAACTAACTTCGTACAAATTAGGAGCCACTTCAAACACTCCCGGAGCATGAGTATCACCTGAAAGAAGCACCACACCCCTAATGTTGTTTTCAACGATGAAATCTATTAGATTGTCTCGTTCTGCAGGACATTTCTCTTGTTTTTCTAGACCAGTCAATCGTTCACAATTAGGGCAACCACAATTCCATCCACCATTGGCATCAGGGTCATTTCGTGTGAATGGTACTGGACTTACAACAAACTTCCAGGTCCTGCCTACTGTGTTGTTCTGCTCGACCAGCCATTGAGTGACATCATCATATTGCTGCTGCCCAATGATCAGACCCTGGGATTCATCGCGATGATACCGTGTATCAAGAACATAGAACCCGGTATCACCAGAATCGAACGAGTACTGGTATCCAAATGTGGTTCTTCCTGGAGGGTTTGCGTCGCCTAAGTACCTGTTCCAACTCTTCACAGCTGCTTTGAACATCTCAGTCTCGTTCCCTTCTTGGTAATCATTTGTAATCTCGTGATCATCGTACATCCAAAATGCAGGAATTTGTGCTAAGGCGTTCTGGACAGATGCTCGATTGAAGGTGGAAAGATATTCTTGTGCATAGTATCCAAGATTAGAACCAAATCCCCATCCAGCATACCCAACTCCCCAAGGAACATCTGCATAAATGTAATCTCCAACAAACATCAAGAAATCGGGCTGTTTATCTGCAATGTGATTGTACCCGAGTAGCTCGGACCCTCCAAGTCCTGTTTTATGAGTTTGGGTACAACTTGTCAATGCAAAAGAGAATTGGGTCGTAGATATATCGGTCAAACTAGAAGAAGGAAGGGTTTTAAACTCCCCAATGGGACCAAATGTAGAAGCACCATTGGCACTGTAAAAGACTGTCTCGATTTTGTATTCTGTCGCGGGTTCCAAATTCAACACACTTGCTTGAACCATGTAATCGTTCGAAGCATCCACAATTCCAGTTACTTGATCAAGAAATGTGCCATTAACATAAGAGCAAATCACTTTATAGGTGTTTGCTTCTGCTGCTCGGAAATGTGTTTTCACGCTGGTAGCTTGTAAATCTCCAAAAGTTATGAAAGAAAGTTCCGGGAACGAAGCCCACATTGGTTGAAGGATATAAACCGTGGAAAGAACTAGCAGCACTGTATTGATAAAGCAATGGCAAACTGCCAGTCGCTTCGTTACCGCTCTTCTCGGGGACACCACGTATTCAGGTTGTCGTTCTGATTTAGCTGATGCAGTGTCTACTACTGCTTCTGTATCTACTACTGGGGCTAGTTCTCCTTTAGCTGCTTCGGTATCTTCTACTGGAGCTAGTTCTGTGCTCAACTCGCTGTCTTTCTGTGGCAAAAAAGCTCGAAGAAGAAATGCTGGAACCACAACGAGGTAGGCCAGAGCACCTATGCCATATATGAGCACTTGGTTGAGCACGAAGATAGCCCATGCGATGATAACCGGAAGTGCAATGATAGAAAAGAGAATCACCATCTTAATAAGAAATCGTAGCACTCTATTCTCAACAAGAGATCGTCGAGGAAAGAACCTGTAGCTATCCGAGTTGCTGGAGTAGATTTCATGTTCTTCCTCCAATTCTTGATCCGCAGCCCATTGACTAACACGGCCTTGGTACATTTCATGAAACTTGTTGGGCATCCATCGGAATCCATTACTGTTGCTCATTGGAACTATCAAAGTTATCGTTTTGGATACGAATATAGTTTTGTAAAAATCTGAATTGGAAGTGTGCATAGAGGTACACAAGAGATTTAGTAGTGATTACCCTAACAGTCAATACTGTATGTTAGTATGTACTACGCGTGCAAATAATCCTTTTAGAAAATGTTTTTGTTTTATTTATGAGTTTCTCATTGGTTGATCTCCATCTGGGGCTGGATTGGAATTATTTCCTCGAGACTAAAAGCATCAAAAACTGAACTAACACGACAATAGCAAAAAAACGTACCTGGTTGTTTACTGCCGCTGAAATTTCTAGCATGCCCAGCATCAGTTGTCCACTAATAAGAGCTTGGGCCAGAACTGGTTTTTCGCTAAATAGTTGAACAGCGTAAGCATTATCTGTTTTAATAAGGTCTTTCATTTCGCTAATCATGTCATAAATTTCCAAAATGGGCATTTTTTTCAGAGCTGTTTCGATTTGTTTCTTTACTTCCGCCGATAATCTAAAGACATCCTCTGTTTGGTTCTCGGTATTGCTATTTCCTTCGGCACTATCTACTTTAATTCTCCTTCCAGTTATCTCCTGTTGGTCTAAACTATTAATCGCAGTCCTTGCATGGATTTCTTCATGAAATTCACAAAATCCAAACCCTTTAGGAAGACCTGATTCACGATCCACCACCAGTCTGGATAGTGATTGCATTAGATACACTTTCATCACTAACAAAACAAGTTTGGCTTACCTGAAATTCTTCACAGGACCTATTTGTCTAAACATTTCTCGCACTCGCTCTTCACTGACATCGAAGGGAATGTTTCCCACTATAATCATTGGTTATCATGCATTCCATTCAGTCGCCTGTCTACTCACCGAACACCGTACGCTTGTTCGCCAACATCAGTTGGATTTGAAAAAAAAAAAAAAGCTTCGAGGAACTTCATAATGTGAAGTGCAAGAAACAGACCGAAACCTATTCATTCATCTTTCAACGATGTCGCGAGTATGGGCTTTTTACAATCATGGCAGAAAACATTTCAACAGACGAGGATGGCTGGCAGCGAAGCCATTACCTCTTGAAGATGTAAACCTCTCTGGAAAGGTGTTTGTTATCACGGGTGCGAACTCCGGCATAGGCAAGATGCTCACTGGATACCTTTTCTCCAAGGGTGCCAAAGTGTACATGGTGTGTCGTGACGAAGGTCGAGGACTAGCAGCCAAGGCCGAGATAGAAGAGGGCCCTGACACTTTTGGTTCATTGGAAGTGCTGATTGGAGATTGCGCCGTGGCTTCTGACGTCAAACGCCTGGTCCTGGAATTGGAAGGCAAGGAGGCCGCCATAGATGGTCTGGTATGCAATGCTGGTGCTTTGCTCAATTCTAAAAATATGACATCCGAAAATGTCGAGTCTACTTTTGCATGCCACTTTTTAAACGGGACGTACTTGTTCGGTCAGTTGGCCATGCCGTTATTGTCCCGCAGTAGCGCTGGTCGTGTGATTGTTGTCACCAGTGGTGGTATGTATACTAGCAAGTTGGCTCCATGGAATCTATGCATGTCTGGCGGCGACCAATATGACGGTCAAGTTGCCTATGCCAGAGCCAAGCGGGCCCAAGTCACGTTGTGTGAGGTTTGGAAAGACAAATTCGACGCCACTGTCCCGACAGTGTCTTGTCATCCTGGGTGGTGTTTGACCCCAGGAGTCAAGTCTGTTTATGGCACCATCGGACAATGGTTTTTATCACCGCTACGATCCGAGTGGGAAGGCACTGCAGGCATAGCATGGCTTTGTGTTTGCCCGATTAGTGACCTATCCAATGGCGAACTTTATCTTGATGGAGTGACCCAACCGAAGCATCTTCATAATTCGACAAAACCTTCTGACGATGACGTGGAACACTTCGTAACATCACTCAAAAATATTGCTTTGCATTGATGGAGCTGCCCAATCGAAACATCTTCATAATTTGACTTATTCTTCCGAAGATGAGGAACAACATCTTGTAAAATCATTCAAATTAGAATTTAAATATCTCATGGAGTTTCCATTCGAAACCTCTTCATAATTCTACAGAACTTTCCGAACACGAGATGCAACATTTTGTAAATTCATTCAAAAGTATCGCTTACATCTCGATGGAGTTACCCAATTGAAACATATTCATAAATCAACAAAACCTTCGGAGGATGACCTTGCGACAACAACCATTTTTTCGAGCCCGCTTTTCATTTTTGAAAGGACCCGACAAAAAAAATGTCGTCTGTCACGGTTTTCAGTGTTGAGCACGCACTCAGCGCTCGGGCGTCATGCAAGAAGTGCAAGCAGAAACTCGAAAAGGGAGTGTTACGATGGTGCAAAAGAGTGGAAGGGGAGGATTTTGGGACTATGAAGTCTTACTTCCACGTCGGTTGCTGTCCTGCGCCTGTGCGAAAGGTGCTGGACATTAGTGAAGTTGAAGGACTGGAGGATATTTCGGTAGAAGAACGCGAGTCAGTAGCACAAGCACTGGTTAATCATTACAAACCGAAAGAGAAAGTCAAGCGTGGACACCCTGATCTGGAAGTGGAGTTCAAAACGTCGTCGAAGAAACAGAAGAAGCAAATGGACGACGATGGTGTTATTGTTGATGTTGATGATATAACTGTTGAGTTCTCTAAAAAATCAGTTGCTGACCTTAAGGATTTATTGCGCATTAATAAACAGATGATCAGTGGAACCAAGAAGGAATTGGTGGTGCGAGTGACAGATGGCGTGAAGAACGGTCGCTTACCAGTATGTCCTGCATGTGGTCATGGCATTTTGAGGCTATCGAGCAGAGAAGGTCTCGTGGAATGTGGTGGATATTTTGACGAGGAGATTGGGATGCGGATACCTTGCAAGTTTACCAAACCATTCGAGGATGTTACGAGGCTACCATGGTTGACGGAGCGTGAAGAGGAAGAGACTCCCAATGCACAAGCCGAAAATTCGGATAATGTGCAAGTATCAAAGAAGGTTTCTCAAGCATTGGATGCTTTGGCCGAATCTGGAATCAAGCCTAAGGAAGCAGCCAAGCTGTTGGTTAAGGTACGTTGTCTTGATTTGGGTGGCACAAAGCTGACATCAATTGAAGACTGCTCGCGAAAATGGTGTGCTTATACCTGAAATAGAGTCCGCAGCGAATCAACGTGCAGGAGTGTTTCTTATGCGGAATAAACTACCTGCTGGTGGGTTTGATGGAGTTGCCGCTTACAAGGATATGGCTGCGGAATTAGGTACCGTAGTAGGTCACGAAGAAACCTTGGCTAAGAAAGCTAGGTCGAGGCCCGAAGCACAGGTACCTGAGAACAGCCGGATAGCCGATTTCATAGATGAACTTGCAGAACTGGAAGCCAAAGTGAAAGAAGGAGACAATTACAAATTCAAAGTGACGGCAATGAAGAAGGCGTGCATTGCCATCAGACAAGCCACCTTCAAGATCACCACGGGGAAACAGATCTCTGCAGGCAAGCAGAAACTTGCCGGGGTCGGAAAATCAACTGGATTATTGGTCGATGAATTCCTAGCAAACGGAGAAACGGACAGGATGCTCATGTTGCGACAACGCGTAGCCACCCTATAACTCTCTTGCATTAATTCTCTTGGAAAGAAATCCCAAAGTAAATACTAGTAAGGACAAACAATTTATTTTTAAAAACGGCATTTAAAATAACTAGGGGACCGTACCGCAGTTTTTCCCAGCAAGATGAGTTGGAGCAACGAGGAAGACAAGGAATGGAAAAACGATTTGGAAGCTTTCATTTCGTCGCATCAATGCCCAGAGTGTGGGTCCAGAAAGGTGACACAGTCTATCCGTGGCAAGCCATACATGCCTTTTGTTGATTGGCACAAGGCGCAATCCGAGTCTTTAGGATATAGAACCTTGGCTCTAAGTGGATGCACGAAACCGAGCTTCTTGCAGTGCTCGGAATGCAGCCATGAATTCAAAAGCTGATGTTGTGATGTTTTAAAATATAGGAAAACCAACCAATTTGTTTTTAAATACTGGATGTAATGACCGTGTCTCACATAAAAGGCAAACCGGGAATCCCTAAACTCGATATATGATCTGCTTAAAATTTATATTATATGATACTTTGCTGGTACATTGAAGTATGTTCCTCAAACAGATTTTCCAACCTCTTTAAGACCGCTCGACGCTCTTCGACTTCAGACGACGCGATTTTTTTCTGTCTGGCGATTTTGGTCTCCGAGTTTGAGATTGCCGATTGAAGACGATCCAGTTCATTCTTGACTCCTACATTCTCACGTTGGAGCAAGTCTCGTTCTTTGTTAGCTTCATTCACAGCGTGCGATGCTGCAGCTAACTTGATGCGTTCTGTGTTGTCCAGTCTGCTGGATCCGTCTTCAATAATCTTGATTTGACGCTCCAACTCGGCCTTTTTATTTTGCAATTGACGCATCACATTGGCATGGTCTTTCAAACCGTTTGCCATGCGTTTCACCTCTTTACTGGCTTCTTTGCATCCTATAATATTCTTTTCAGCATGTGCCATCGAAGAGGAAATGTCTGACATTTGAGATTTAGTTTTCTCCAACGCTTCGACATGGTTTTTCAACCTTTCAAATTGGGTTATCTGTTGCTCCAATTGACTTTTACCTTGCTCAAGTGTCTCCCGTTGACCTCTCAATTCTCCCTTTAGTCGTTCCGGAGAACGAACTATA
>Ga0105055_10008295_pt1 | contig 13544 bp, 22 predicted proteins | sample BON03_FD_78090 | JGI IMG/M metagenome (GOLD analysis project Ga0105055, IMG submission 78090) | Freshwater microbial communities from Lake Bonney liftoff mats and glacier meltwater in Antarctica - BON-03 | ecosystem: Environmental > Aquatic > Freshwater > Ice > Glacier meltwater | place: Lake...
ATGGTCTACTGCAACGTATCAACAACCTTGCATTCGAAATGGAGATTGTGCCTTCGCCTGACGCTAGGCTTGCAGGAAGAATACTACAGCTTGAGACGTGGCTCTAAATATGAAACAAGTAGAGTAGACTCATAATTTTAGGATACATGTACTTGTAGGCCTCTTTTAAGCCCACACCCATCAGGACCCCACAACCCCTCTCCCCCACAAACCCTCCTGGCCCTCCAGTAGGCCCCCCCCCCTCCGGGCCCAGGATGGGTTGTGGGCGGAGGCGTTGTGGGAATGGGCCAAAAACATACCTATAAACTTAAGCCATCCTATGCTTCCACCTCACCTTTTATCAACACACACATATCTCACTTAATGTTGACAATACGATCTCGAAATCAGTACGTGGCTCTAAATATGAAACAGGTAGAGTAGACTCATAATTTTAGGATACATTAACTTGTAGGCCTCTTTTATATTCAGCCTGAAGGCGCCCCCCCATTTGAATTGTTTTTTATTTTGACTTGTAAAGTATGAATGCTTTATCCCCACAAACATCTAGCTTACTTGGTAGATTTGGTATGGATTTTTGGATTTTTCCAAAACGGGTCTCTTGTCCTTACTAACAAGCCTAGTTACTTCGTTCTTGAACACCCATTCAGTGGCGATGCAGCAGAACTTCGCCATGTTCCTCTTGTGCATAGAGGAAACCGCAGGGTGGTAAGTCGATAGAGCGCGTGCAACCGGATAGTATGTCTCGAATGAGGTAGTGTAAGACGGACTGGTTGCGTCTCGGATAATTGCCTGTGGAATTCGTCAAGTCACACCAGATATAAATTTTGTGATTTACATAAAATCATTGGAACTTGGTGTTGCGGATGGTGCCAGCCATTTTGCGCATATTTTCTGTGATGCCTGGACGTTCGAGGCTTTTGGAAATTAAGGCCTCAGCGTTTCTGATATTCTGTGTATTCTTTTGTTTGTCGACCGAGCACATATATAGCATAAACTTAAAACTAGTTTGCGAATTGTGTTCTCCATTCTCAAGACGAACAAGAAAGAGCAAGCACAAAGAGATGAGGTCTGGTGCATCAGCATCCTGCAAGATTTCCAGTACAAGAAATACTGCTCCACGTAGTACCATATGTGCTCGAAACTCTGCGTTGTTCATGAGGTTTGTCAATGCCTTTAAACAAAGAGTGTGTATAGATTGTTTCTTGTGCAAGTTTGCCGAGCACAGGATGCAGTCAATGCAATCCAGATTCAGAGGAGACCACGACATGTCCGCTTCTGAGCCATTAGCATGATTATTTTTGTGCCAGCTTCCTGCACGTCCACGTGACCTATATGCAAAGCCATTGCATCTGTTATGTAAAAAAGATACTAGTGGACCATATCTGTCCACCGCCCCTTTTTCAATTTCTCAATTAAAGTGGCAAAAATATTCAACATGGGGGCCGCCATGGACTCCTTGTCGATGCAGCGGACAAAGTTCGTGCCAATAATTGCATAAATTCATCGTTGAAATACTGTGCTTTCAAGTTGTAGCTCAAGCTCATCGTACTGAGCAGAGAAATCACAGCAGAGTGTACCTTGTAGTTCTGCACATGCGCAAGCATTATTGTTTGTAAAATGTGAACAATGCCATGTTCAATGAGTTTGGATACCATCGACCCGTGGCTGAGTACGCGGTCACACACACAGTAAGATAAAATCGTGAAGAAATCAGAGATACCGTCCGCGTCCGTGACAAGATGTCCGATGTTACGCAAATTTAGACGCACCAAGATGCGAGGGATGATGTCATGTGCATGCAGCAAGGCTACTGAATTTGGGTCACGGGCAATTGCTTTTGGAACTCTGAGATATGCCTTGATAGTGTCCAACTGCGTGTGCCGCTGAATGACTTGAAACAACAATAACATGCCATGCTGGTTGGCGACGGAGGACAAGGCCTCGTCGTTTTTGAGGGCAAAGTACGCAAGAACATAGCACGAAGAATACGAGATTGACTTGTTTGTGGTATGCTTCGTTGCTATCTTGATAACCAATTTCAGGATGCCTTTGTCAAGCACGTATTTTTCCGCACTATCGTCACATCCTTTATCCATCATGAAAAATAAGAATTGCCCAGCAATCTTGACCGAGTCTGGAAAACAGTGTATGTAGTAAACACCGAGGAGGATAACCCTCATGTCCAACACACCTAATTTGGTGACAGCAGCAACGATTATTTCGCACTGCGTTATATTTATGACATCTGTGTGCACTACAACGCCCTCGAGAAAGAGGGGAAGAAAGTTGTGCTCGACACAAATTTGAGTGCGATGCTGTGAATTGTCCCTGTCGTCTTGTTGGCAGAGAATAACACTGATTTTGCATATGGTGTAGAAAACTCGAAAAAAAAATTAAATGATGAAATCCAACATCGGCCAGGAGCGGAACAAGCTTCGAAGCATTGGCCTGCCTAAAACGTGTAATAATAGCGAAAGTATCTTCCTGCGTATTACCATTCGGAATTATCATCTTCGGAATGATCCTTTCCTGCATTTCCACAATTGAAAAGTACTCTGTGATTCCTAGAATGAAGTAGTCCAGATCGAGATGAGAACGCGCCTCGTCGATCTTATTATGATACGCAATACAGCGTTTTCTCAGAGGCTGTTGCCAGGCTCGATTAAAACGAGTAGCAATGGCACTCGATTGCCATACTTTACAAACACATGCCAGATGTGTCAAGTAACGAAAACTCTCCTCACATGGATCCAATGCTTCAAACAGCGCCCTCATAAGGTCGGGATGTGGCAGCATCAGCACCAGTGTGCCAGACATACGTGCCATTATGTGTTTGGTGTGCCCTTCAATTTGATCTACATTTATGAAAAAAAATTCTCCAACATATTTTGGAAAATTGCCCAAAATATAATATTGTGTAGGTGTAGGGGAGCTAACCGTTTAGTTCAACAAGCCTAAAAGTGGTCGAAAATTGTTGACAAATGAAGCCCTTTTTTGAAAATCGAGCTTTTTGGCAAACTTGATCTGGGTTCGATCTTAGAAATAGGCACATCAAACAATAGACAAAACCGCGGGATTTTGCGCACAGCTTGTAACTAAGGAAACAGCCATCGACAAGTCAGTTTTTCCTGCAGTCAAATGCTGTACTTTCTTGGTGACTGCCTTATTTCTCGTTCGGGTCCGATCCACAACCCCTCCGCCTACACCCCCCCCTCTCCCCTCCCCCCGCAGGGGGTCCATTATGGGCCTGAGTGCTCTCACAACCCCTCCTGGGCCCGGTGGGGTTGTGGAGGGAATGCTTGTGAGGGGCCCTTACCGCAACCTCTCTGGGGCCCGCACAATCCCTCTGGGGTCCCGCACAACGTAACCCAAGTCCCCCCTTCCGGGCCCTGGAAGTGTTGTGGGCGGAGAGGTTGTGGGGATGGGGGCCCAAAAGAGGCCTTTAGTTCATGTATCCTATGGGTCTACAACACCTTGCAGGCCTCGTTCAGTCCCAACCCATAGGTAAACATTCGTGGGAGGTGGTGGGTTTTCTTTCGGGCACAACACATGTTGACTACAGCCGTTTTGGCCTAAAGGCGCCCCCGCACAACCCCCTACATAATCTCCAGTAGACAGTCCCCGTATCCCCCGCTTAGGATTAAGGGTAAAAGCCCCCCTCTTGTTCTACACCTTCCTTTACCCCACCCTTTACAATCGGTCTCGGCAGTACTGCATCATTAGCAGCGAGTCTGTTAGTGAAAAATGCTTAGTATGTGTCTGAGCGAGAATCAAATTGATTTTTTCGTTGCTTTTTTGAATATAAGATGGAATCTCATCCGCTTTCAGATAAGTCTTGTTTCGACTGCATTCAGTCAGCGCTTCAATAAAGTCAATATTGTCGTGGAAAACTGCTATTAGCTGTCTATTTGAATTGAAAATGAGCTGTCGAAGACTCGGAAGTGAGGCAACTTCCATTCGAAGGAGTTTGAGAGACCCAATCACCTGCTGTTTATGATTAGACTGTACGTGTTCGTCAATAATCGATTAGCCTTTTGCGGTTTTCTACCAATGCCCACAGAAAACCCGAAGGCGAGCATTTCGGGAAGTGGCGTATATTATGGTAAAGACCTGTGAGTCTATTCTGGGACCAATGGGCGCTTTTAGGCTACAAGACGTGGAATGTAAGGCTCTGTCGGTCTATGGACACAATACGGGCCTCAAAAAGCATACAAAGTAATGAACCCCATCATTCAATCACACCCTTGGTGTTGCTCGCAGTACAGATAGATCTATTGTGTATTGTGCGTGCTGAAACTTGTGTCGGGCAGCTGGCAGGTACAAGCTGTTGATTGGAATGATAAGCAAATTCATTCTTTATTAAATATGGATTATACTGGTGTGCGGTTTATCACGCCCTTCCCAACCCACGACGTATAGAAAAGACGGATTTGACCCATAGCCCACAGCAAGCCCCTGTGGGGGATGGCTTAACTTGCAGGTATTTGCAGCGCATCCCATGCGCTCACAACCTCCTGCCCTCCAGCCCCTCCCACAAGGGGGTCCCGGAGGGGTTGTGGGCAGAGTCGTTGTGAGGGGGCTTTTGTGGGGGCGAGAGAATGAGTTGTGGAGGGCCACGGACCCAAAAGGGGTGGGTTGTGGGCTATGGTTCTTCAAACCTTATACCTGGGACTTGAATCAATTAATCAATGAATACAAACGAGTCTGTACAGAAGGAAAAATCGGTAAATATCAACAGGGCATTGTCCTTGTTAATCGTGACACGTGGTTCTGTGTTGGTGCTGACAGTGGCGTTGCTGTTGGCATACTCTAAGGTGCAACTGGACAATGCACATGTAATGTTGTTCTGTTTGCAGTCTATGCCTGATTCCAACCTAGTACTCAGAGGTGTGTCCAGATCAGCTTCTACCATAACATATTCAACAGCCACTACATCATGTGTCAGTGTATGCACAAAGTCTGTCGCAGATAAAGTGAACGCAGAGTCCGCAACCTCGGCTGCCTTGTCAGCACAAGGTGTGTTTGTGTCGAATGAGCATTGTGCTTGTGTAACAGGGCCCAGAATAACGGCTTCCTCTGCATGGGCCCCCACGGTAAGCTTGGGTTGGAAGAGCTGTCTGCCTGATGGGTGGAGGTGATGAGCCTCCTGTTGGGCACTGAGCCGGAAAACACGACCTGATATCATCGCATGCGATAGGTCTACTACACTTTGTACTGAACTCAGTAGATGCAGTTTTCCCCTCCTCTGCGGATTCGACGTATTCATTTGATGTTTTGACAGCAGTATCGACGACTACTTTAGTGCTTGCCAGACTTTGCGAAACAGGTTTTTCTGGCTCGACATTTATGCGCGGTGACCACAGTCTTGTCGTACTGTTCTCTGTATAGCGCAATGTTGCTATCGGAGGCTTGAATATTTTGCGAACAGATGCTGCGGATTGCAGGGATGTACGCTTTGTCCAGAAAGGATCAATAATTCTAATCAGCATGTAAAATGTGTTGTGTGATACCACGACCCTCCCGAACGCTTGGATCAAAATCCAGCCCACCCACGCATCACAACCCAATACTCCTCCACTTCTGCCTCATAGCAAAATCAGCCACGCCAGACCACAGCAACAACCCCCCACCTGAAGAGGTCCCCTCCCGCACACAATTTCGCTCTCCAAAATGATAGACCCTGTAACCCGAAAGAAATTCTCCGACACCCTAAAGGCCCAGGCCACTAAAACAGAACCCTTGATCCAGGCACTGAAGTCTAATTTACTGAAACAAAATACTATGATCACTGCCACTCAATACACCGAACGAGTGAACACAATCCTTGCGTCTGATCTACAAGTCAATGCAGAAAAGATCCAAGACTGCAATTCGAGGTAAAAATAATGATAGACACATCGTAGCAATGCAGACACTGACACAAACTCTCAGGTCTAAGCTTCAACAGGCTAAAAGAAAGGGTGCTCCTCCACACATCATTGCGGACCTCGGAAAATTCCATGCCAAAGCAAAACACGACGCCCGGAAATTGCAACACCAAGCGCGTCAGAAAACTGTGACAGATGCTGTGAACTCATCAACATCCAACCCAAGCCACACAAAAAAATCACACCACTCCCTGTGGGACTCGCTTCGGAAGATACAAAACAGACCACGTGCAGTCCTCCTTGCCCGTGCACACCCACGACAATACGTCTCCTGACCATCGATGATGGAAGCTGGGCCCTCTCACTCTTGACCCTCAGGCTTGGCATCGGTTCAGATTTGCCTCCAGGCACCACCATTTAAAACACAAACAGTCTCCTTATGATGAGGGCGCTGCCTATCGTGTAACAGCTGATGTGCCACAAACGCTGCACAAAGTGAAGCACCCCACCCTCCCTATCGACCCGCTCTTCCACCAAGACATAGACCCGCAAGAACTCAATCTGAAATCAAGAAACTGAACTCTGGTAAGTCCCCAGGGAATGATGGAATTACAAACCGCAAGATCCAAGCTAGGTTTCCTAAGTTTGAACAGCTTCTGCACACCCTATGGCAGCACAAAATCCATCCAACAGCATGGCAGATGTCCCTTATGCAGCCAACTTGAGTCTACAAGGGTGATAAGAAATCTAAGGCTGACCCAGCCTCATGCTGCGGCATATATTCAAGTAGCGTATTGGCAAAATTGTTTTAGGGGATTCTGATCTCCCGGCTGACCAAATTCACTGAAACCCATAGCACACTGACAGACAATCATCTTGGAATACGACTTGGCTGACAGATCCACGATGCAATATATTTCCTACTCTCTATTATACAATACCACACATTACAGAAAGATTTTGCAACATATGTTGCCGTCTTTGACTTCTCTACCGCGTTTCCAAGCATCCAACGAGGGGAAACTCCTTTCACCACTCTGTTAAGAGAACATCGTAGGACGAATGTGGAAACACCCCAGAAAAAGGTTCCTCGTGGTCAAGGTTCGTGTCCGCTACCCATGGATCCCCAAGGATAGCAGTCCTGACATCATGTGGGGGGTTCCTGAGGGTAGCAGACTTAGCCCTACTCTTTTTGGGATTTTGATAGCAAAGTTTAAACACGAACTGAAAGCCAAAAACTTCAATGCCACTATCACACAAAATGGGGGGACCAGGTGGATTTGTCAAATCCTCTACGTTGACGATCTTTGCCTAAACTCAACTGATGCTCACGAGCTCCAGATGATGATAAACACATGTCAGACCTGGAGTGGAAAAGCAAGGGTGCAACTCAATGCCGACAAAACTTAAGTGTTGTGCTTCCACACAAGCCTGCAACGCACTGAAACGTCCACGGAAAGCTCGGGGCCTCAATCATTGGCCACCACCGTTCCACATCCTCTCAATGTTCCCAGACTATACCAACCCCACAGACCGGCCTCATCGACACCCACCATTTGTATCCACTCTCCTACAGGAGGTAAAGCAATTTGACTATTCGGGTCTTAGATTTGACCCTATGATGACTATGAAAGCCGCGGTGGCATCCATCCAAGAAAAGGCGAACAAGGGCCACTCCCTTGCCCTTGCTGTATCCTATTCTCTGCGTCCTGACAAGCACCACTCAAACCCCACTGTTTGCAGCTCGCCACTAGAAATGCTTCAACTGTGGAAATCCTGTGTCCTCCCACACTTCCTACTCAGAGTCTACCTCTGTGATGCGTCACAAGTTAAAACGTTACAGGCTAGTCTCAACAGGTCCCTCAGCGCAACACTGCATGTCTATTGCCATCCCACAGAAGAAATCCCGATTGTTGTCGCTACTCGGGAAACGCAAGAAGAAACAGGCAACTTGTTGTCGCCAGCCACAATTCATGAGATGTACGAACCCTTCAATAAGCCGGTATAAAACGTATCTGCAGTTCAAACATAAATGTGCAATGTACAAAATTGATAATGACAATCATGATGAACTGAATGCCCTCAAGAACATCACAGGTCGTTTGGATCCCCGACTCAAAGTGAGCAATTTTCATCCTCAAGCTGCCCAAAAATGCTGAACAGAACCTCGTCAAGGAATTTGCTTTGCTTCCAGTTGGTAGCAGCGATCCTGGCATTCACTCGACCCAATCCATACTTTATGTTCACTGCCTGATTGCCTGATTTCAGGGAATTATTTTATTTATGGTTCAGTACAAATATTAAAAACCCAATTCCCCCCGTGTACATGAATTTACAACTTGCACAACTCCGAGTGGCAGTTTCGGATTGTACTCCTCCACTTCCACCACCATCAAGCACTTCCTCTGGCAAATATGACAGCCCCTGCTGCAAGTTGTACCTTTGGACACTCTCGATGACTGAATGCAGACTGCAATAGACCGTGCAGATCCAGCACGCAGAGACCCCAGCTCACGTTGTGGGGCATGACGTTGGCCGACCCCATAACAAAGAGAAGTTGTACAAGAATTACCTCGAGACCCCATGCTCTGACCCATGGACACCTCGACCTCTCCCTGAGTAACCCACCAGGAAGATTGAAGGCATACGTGCACTGGAGCTCCTCCAGATTCGAACCAAGCACACTATCCACAACATTCCCTCCCACCTTCGACTACTAAGACAGAGTGTGAACGTATTGCCTTGCCACAGGTACCATGATCCTGGGTGATGAACTTCACATGATATGCCATTGCCCGGCCCCGCAATAAAAGTGGTCCTGACACAGTTCACTGCTAAATCATAAATCCTCACCCGACTCCTTGACCTTCGCAACATTTTCAACCAGATGCGATGACACTATTGATCCTAAGCTGCCCCAAATGATTGAGGGATGGATCCAGGAAACCACCCCAATCTGTGGTGAGATTCGTATGCCCTCTGCATGCACATTACCTCCTTGCAACAAGCTGTTGTACACCTGTCCTCAGATGACAATGACGCAGAGTCCTCTGACAACAATGATGATTTCTCACCGATTCTTTTCCCACGTGGATTCCAACCAGCCTGCATACCTCCAGCCAGCAGCATGCTCATGCCCCTTGACCCAGCAGGTCAGCAGATTATTGGGCAACATGTTATCTTCAAATGGCCCACGTACAGATGGTGTTTAGGCAAGATTGTAGAATGAAATGGCAACCCCAAGCGAACGGTCTCGAAACAGATAGTCAATTTCATTGTCTTTTACCCTGACGACTGCAGTTCTGGACCGCACAGTCTGTCACAGGACTATAATGATACACACACTGACTATGATTCCCTAAACCACACATGGCTGCTGCTGGAACCCTCACCACCCCAACAAAGAGATCACAGACAACCTCAGTGCACCCCACACGGTGGGCCCTAGTGCCGATCTGATATCCACATCTACCCCCAGCACATACACACACAACCCGGGGGGGCAAGGCCCACAGGTGGCTGCCAGCACTATGTCTACTCCCAGATGAGTCTAAACTCGTCAATATCCTGGCCAGAAGGACCATTAGTTCTGCTCTGTTGATGGGTCAACAAGCTCATTGGCTTCTTCAATAGTGTCGCACGCTTCATTGAGGTAAGGCAATGGGAAAGAGTTGTCTGTGGGTCCTCGGCCTCTCTGGCGAAAGTACTTCTCCTTCGGATTTTTCTTCTTTTTTTTTCAAAGAAAATCAGTGTTGCGTAGTCATGGGTGGAGGAGGATTTCGCATACCCTTGGGACCCCAGTACCCAAGAAATCTGAATGCTTACTTTCATTCGTGAACCTCACCAATGAGGCCGAACGATCTTTGGATCTGCCCAGACACGGAGCCGCCAGGGCTCTGCCCCTGGTTGTCAACGGCGTTGGTTGTGGGTCCGTTCGAAGAGGAAGAGGAGGGCATCAGTATAGCCACCGACGTAGGTAAGGTGCAAGGTTAGGATCCGGCCACCCCAGGTTCTTTAAGGGGGAAAACAGGGCGAGGTGGCACGTTGGCGATCCATTACGTGGGTACGTGCTCCGTGGTCTGCCTTTGAGGAAACCCCGGGACCATCATTGAACGATTTCCCAGTATCGGTTGACTTGATAAAACAAAGCAACACACACACACACCCGGGCCATGTCCACAGTCCTCAGGGCCAGACGATGGACCGAACGGTCCGGGTCAATTCCTTGGGTCCTACGTGATTAGTCGGGTGCTCACCACCTGCTTAGGCCGAACGTTAACACTCTCACTTTGCTTGTCCCAACTTCTATTAACTAATTTATTTTTCGTACTCTTCTTGGAGCAACCCCGAGTAACCCAAATGCCGAACGGCAGCACAATCATTTGGAAATCCCCAACTTCTCTCAGAGCAATCTCAAGATTTTGAGGTTCGTGGACAAACCAGAATTCTTTGATGCCAGGTGCTGGAGGGTGGCAGGGAGCTGGTACAAGACATTAGGCCAATGAAGCCAAGATCTAGGAACGCCAACCTTCTAATCACACATGTATTGGGCTTGTGTGTAAAACTCCTGACTGTGTTGCACATATCACGTGCACAGGGTTGATCAGTGGACCGCAACGGGCTGAAGGAGGATGTCTGACATCATCACAACTCCTGGTCGTCTGGCAGTAGCACTATATGGCACATAATACCCGGGCCATGCTAATGCTTTCGTAGCACTTGACGATCGCTCCTGCTGCATAATTCCTCGAGCGGTGCCACATACACAACTCTGTGGACTTGCCGATGGCGGATCGTAAGGTGGTATGTGTGCGATGTGCTAGTACCCTGCATGCACCACAATTGTGCATTCTGCCCTGGATCAAGGCTGGGAAGGCAGCCTGCACCTCGTTCCAAGCCTCTATCAATCATGTGCTGAGATCACCACCCACCACCGCAGTGGAAGAGCGCCCGGGAGAGAGGAGAAAGACACCCTACTCGCTGGATATTAATCTGATCACTACGCAACTGATCATAGCCGCTAACAGACGTGTGTTTAACAGGTGATCCTATAGCACGTCGCGAATAGGGCTTACCACATCAAGGTGTGCATCGCCGCGCCACTGAAGTTGGGGAAGGAGTTAAAAAGAATCCCGAACAAATGTGACCATATTTGTTCGGGATTCTTTTTAACTCCTTCCCCAACTAGCCCCCAACACGAGAACCTTACGTCTACTAAAATGGATTTACAATACTCAAAGAAGTTCTTACAAGCAAAGTGATAGTGTTAACGTTCGGCCCTAGTCTAGTGATTAAGTTGGGTCTTCGCCACCCGAGAAGGAAAGAAGGAAAGACTTCCACTGTACCCATTCAAGGCGAAGTGCACGGTCCTGGTTATCCAGCACCACTGCAGCCAGACATTTAGTACCCACCTGGGTTGTAAGGAGGGAGTGCGGGGCGCAAGGAGGGAGTGCGGGGCGCACTCCCGCGAAAGGAGGGAGTGCGGGGCGCACTCCCGCGATTATTTTTTTTGACGATTTTTCAAATTTTGGAAACAAATTCTTGCTGTTCAAAGACACAATTCTTGGAAATAGGGAATTTGAGGGTAAGAATGATAGGGCCTGCATGACTCGTCGAGAAATGAAGATTGATGTGTGGAAGTACATACGTCCTAGGTATCCTCATGGGACTGGGCGCAGTTTTGCAGAAAAAGCTGGATAACGAGGACCATGCACTTCGGCTCAACACTGAATACTGTTGTACTCTACTTTACTGTATTACAACGGCAACGACCCGGGCCAGTTTCTTGGGTCCTACTTGATTGATCAGGTGCTCACCACCCGCTTAGTCCAGTGATTAAATTGGGTCTTGGCCACCCAAGAAAGAAAAAAAGAAAGAAAGACGCTTCCCCAATATTGGTTTAATAAAGCAAAGCAACACAAGCTGATCAATCATCTTGCTTGTCTCTTTTGTAGAAGTGTCATCTAGGTATCTGTCCTTTTAGTGGGCTAGTCTGTGCACAATGGCCGAGGGCTTTCGCCAAAATGCGCATTGCCAGAAGAGTATCTTGGTCATAACCCTGACGAGCACTGCCAGGCTTCAAGGCTTGGAGGACACCCAGTGGGGAAAACAAAAGTACTTGGGCCGGCCAAAGGTTAATTAGTTGATAATGATGCACTGGGTGCGGCGAAGGGGCTGTGTCGAACATGTTGCACTCACATCTACACTGCACATTCGACATATTATCCAATTCTAAAATGCATCAGAGAAACGTTGCTAAATTTTCTATTCAAGATAGTCCAAGACTTTTATATAGAACAGCATATCTGATGGATCAACATCGTTCTAAAACAATGCATCTGCTTAAACAACATACTGGGGCGCACAACATGAATAGCTTAAGCATCAGTAACTTTAAAGAGTGATTGGAGTGATTACCAGGGGGGGTCAAGTTACCTTGCCCTGATGGTCACTTGATTGATTGAAGTTGCTTTTATTACTTCGTAAGAAATAGTCTAGTAGCTTTGCAGGAAGCTCTATGTTACTGTTGCTCAGAACACGTGTAGGTCATGCAGGAAGTGCGTCAGTTTGCACGTCGGACTTGGAGAGAGATGCTGGTGAGAATTCCAAAAAGAGATAGAAATATGTGAATATCAAGACACGTAGGTGTGGTAGACATGTACAATCAGCACACAGGAGGAATGGCGACAACCAGGCACAGGAGCCTGGTTGAGAGGGGCGGAAGAAAGGCTTTTGTTAGAGAGCTTGCACACCCAAATAAAACACCAAAAAAAATGTCAGAACAAAAAATCGATGTTCGCAAATCTCAAGAAAAAGATTCGAGCACATACAGCGTCCAGCAAAGCTACTAGACTATTTCTTACGAGGTAATTAAAGCAACATCAATCAAGGGCGAATTCTGGCCATTAGCATAGATGAAGGGCGCTATGCAAGACATCGCCAAGAGAGATACGTGTAAGGGCTTTATTCAGGAAGTTATTTATCGAGAGGAATTTCTTACTTATGAGAAAGCTTATTTGGGTCAATACTTATAAATATGTACAAACATTTTTGTATTTTTTTCTCGCAACACAGCCTGTTATCACAACATTCTGAAGACATGCGGTCGCAAGAAATTGCAAAGATTCGAACGGCGAATTGTTTTGTATTCCACATCACATACACAATTGAAGTCAGTGCAAAGATCCGAGTACCAGTGATTATTATAATTTGTGTACTGAACATCCAATGTTCCAATTTTACACTTTGCATGATTTATGAACACAAAAGCCTCAAGCTTTGATTGATGTTGCTTTTATTACTCCAAAAGAAATAGTCTAGTAGCTTTGCTGGAAGCTCTATTTGCTCGAATGCTTCTAATAAATCAACTTCGAAGCCATATGCCAATATCGTCTTCCTGGACGTAATAGTATCGTATTGAACAATTGAATTATGACTGACAATCTACCACGAATTAACATCAAATAACAGAATCAAATCATCACCCTGTTTGAACGAATTTTTGAAACTGTTGTATGAGGAGTCGATTCCTGACATTTGGCAGGTAGTGAACCACACCTCACACGGTGAAACCACCTTCACTTTGGTGTAGGTGTTGTAGGAATCACTCAGAAGAAGGTGTGGGCTGCAGGCAGCCCACTGAGTGAACGGTGAAATAAGGTGCGGGCCTTTGAG
>Ga0105055_10008306_pt1 | contig 13525 bp, 19 predicted proteins | sample BON03_FD_78090 | JGI IMG/M metagenome (GOLD analysis project Ga0105055, IMG submission 78090) | Freshwater microbial communities from Lake Bonney liftoff mats and glacier meltwater in Antarctica - BON-03 | ecosystem: Environmental > Aquatic > Freshwater > Ice > Glacier meltwater | place: Lake...
TATATTCTCAAGAACTATTTTTTGCTGGCAAATAAGATCTGTAGTATCTGATACCCTCAAAAAATTATCGCCTATGGCAACATCAGCAGTAACAGTATGAGTAGTAAAAGGCCCAATAAGAGGGAATATGTTCTTTTTCATCCCATCCTGTATAGCCTTCGTAACCTTAAGTAAATACCTGTAACTGTCTTCTTGGTTATCTGCCTCGACATAAGTTACAACCTTGACGTTGTACGTTTCTGTTGTAACGCCAAGAGTTAACCATTCTGAGCTTTCCGTGCCTGGCATTATGGCGATAGATGGATAAACAGGTATAACCGCAGGATCTCCAAGAAAAATAGCTTGAATAAAATTGCCATTCCATGCCTTCATCAGCATAGATCCTTGACCTGGGCCAAAGCCTTCTGAAGCCTGTATCCCAGATTGAAATCTTATAGTTGTATTATCAACAATTTCTTCGATAATAATGTGCGGTTCGCCAAGGCCAGTATCAGGATCAAAAAGAGCAACCTCGTCGCCCGCTCTGAATCTGTGAGAAGTTGTAACGCTGATTGTATCCCCTCCCAAGGCTATTGTCGCAGTCAGCGGCACTGAGGTATTGACCCATCGATATACCGTCCTTCTTATGCTTTCCAGAACATCTTCCATGTTAGATCAACTTCTCCAAAACATCTTTTACATATCTTTCGATGCTATCTTCTATTTCTTCTTCAGTGGCTTCGCCGTTGGGTTCATCAAAGGGCCTATACTGTTTTATAGCCTCTTTTCGACCCTCTTGCACAGCCTCTTCTGGAGTCTTGCTTAGTTTAGTCTCATTGGGAAAAATAATATTTGAATTCTTATTATCTATAACTTGTTTATCCAATTTCTTTATATTATTAAATAATTTGTCTAGCTCATCCATTATTTAGTTTTTCCTATGTCTCTTGAGCTGTCTTGATCAAACTTAGTACCAGGAAGGCGATAACGATCTCGAAGATTTGGATTCAAAAATCTATGACCGATTCTTTTTTGCCCATGAAGAACAGTCCTGCCATTAAGGATATTATTCAAATCTCGAATCGCCATTCCTCGAAGCTCTGTTCCATAATCAGACGTATTTGGACTTACCTGCGCCGCAAAATATTTATCGTAGATATTAGCCGCTGCAAGTCTTGCAGAAATCATAGGAATAGGAGGAGGGAATTTTACTCTAAGAACCCTAGAACCAGTCGAATCATAAGACCCAACCAACGTCTCTATAAGATCAACAGTAATGTTGTCAGAAACTAAATCTACAATATGTCTTTCTTCTTGAATGTCATCAAAAATAACCAACGTATCGCCAGGCACTAAATTAATTGCCTTGTCAAGCTGTAAAGCGCTGTTGTACTCGCTAATATCAAACAACATAGAAAGTTCTAGATCCGCTTTTTCGCAAAGAGGAACTCGGTACATCTCGCTAAGAGCGCCATCTACCTCGTCATCTGACCACTGTATATACTGATTGATAATATTGTCAGAAACCTGGTTCTGATTTCTTACAGTTCCGAATGAAACCAATGGAACCTTCGCTCCATTTACAATAGTATTTGTCGCAGATGTTAATGACTGCGCTAAAATATTATCAACAAGTTGTATGGTAGCATAACCCATTATTCAGCTTTATCCGCCTTTTTCTTAGCAAGTTGCGATTGTATATACAGTCCCTCAACAACCGTTGTTCTAGGATTCTCTGCATGACGTACTTCTTTTATGTTAAATGGCAAATCTAATCCTCGAATAACTTTTTCCAATTTTTTACAAAAACCATTTGGCATTGAAGTCCCTCCAGCAACAACGATATCCATAGGCGATTCGAAATTGCTCTTCTCCTTTTGAAACTTCTTGGCAAAATGACCGAAAACATAACGAATCATTTGCTCGTAGTAAGCATCCAAAGCGAAAATAACATCGTCATCAAAATCTAGATTCTCGAAATCTAGCTTCTTTTCCTTTATAGAAATAACCTGAGAGATAGGAACTCCAGTCTGCTCTGACACCTTCCTATCAATATAGTCGCCGCAATTAACTACTGACATGCCTATAATCTGAAGACCTCGATATGATAAAACACAGTTTGCCCGTCCGCCGCCGAGACTAATTCCTATTCCGCTATAAGGAACCTCACCGCCCTCTTCATACATAACAGGCTTCGCAGCCGTAACGACAGCATGTCCCTCTTCTATGACCTTTACATTCCATCCCAGTCTAGCGACCATGGCCTCTATCCTGTTCTTATGGAATACGCTGTCCATAGACCCGTCAACAGACTCTGAAGAAACGCATATGCAGCACCATGACTTGTCATCTGGGGCTTCGCCGATTGAAGAGCGGATCATCTCTGCAAGAACAACAAGTTTCTTGTCTTCGTTCTTGTTCAAAACACCATCAGACATAGGACGACGGACCTCAACCTTGCCAGGAAATATATTGGCAACCTTCATTGCATCATCTCCTATAACATAGTATTTTCCATCATCTTCTATATACTGCCAATTGTTTCTTTTTAATGTTTCTTCAATATCATCTGTTTCGTGTAATTCAACAAAACAGTTTCTAATTGTCTTGAATTTTAATTCATCCCCTTCTTTTTCAGCGGAATGAAAAAACATTGTACCTAAATCAAGAGAAACTACTCTACTCATTATTTGATCGCCTTTCTTATCCAAGTAAATCTTCTAATTCATCAACATTATTATCTGCTGTCGTTTTACTTGTTGTTTCGCTGTGTTTAATGTTGCTTTTTGAGCCTTTTGTTATTCTGTCAATAGTTCTTTTATGAATATCTACAGCTTTTTCATCTGACATAGAAAATTCTTCTTCATGCTGCTCCTGAACGAATCCAGGCACGATGCCCCCAGTGAGGCCCTGAAGAACTTGTATCGCTTCATTAAGCCGAGCTTGAGTCTCTGGGTCCAAACCTCCCTTAGCCTCTCTCATGGCTGCTAACTGCTTCCTTGCCATAGCCTGCTGCCTTTCGATAAGTTCTTTCTTTATGGATCTCATTTCTTCCATGATTTCTTTACTTGAATCTTTTTCTATAATAGTATGAGTTTCTTTAACAGTAAGAGGAGGAGGGTTTATGCTATCCTTTCTTATAATCTTAACAAGATTACGACTAATCGCTGTTTTTAAGCTTTTTGATTGCTCCGCAACGTATCTAGAACATATCATATCTATATCCTGTTTTTGACCAGGAACTAAAGACAGTCTAAGGTCTCCCAATACCAATTCTTGTTTACTATTATTTATAATGAGATACATCTTATCTCCTAGTTCTGCTTTTAGGCCAAGGAGCCGTCTTCTCAGCCGCTATTAACAATTCGTTCATCTTCTTGCATTCAGGACAATACCAGAATATTTTCTTTTCTCTGAAGTTGATTTCAATCCCAGTATCATTGTCATGATGACCGCAATGTCCACAAACGCAATTTATTTTCATTATTTTTCCAATCTAGATAGTTTTCTTTTTGCATCTGAAACAATTGTTTTAATCATATCATTGATATGAGAAACAGACGCATATCGAATAAGCTTGCTCTTGACATCCATAAGATTGCCAATCTGGTTCGCTGCCTTGAAAAGGATGTTGTAACGAGCCATGGCAAGATTGTGACGTTTCTTCCATTCTTTATTTCCGCCAGCAGGCCATTTGGACTCATCTGCATAATCCTCTCCATGGTCATGTATTTTCGCCAAATAGTCTCCTATTCTGGCTCTTTCATCTTTAGGAATCAATTCAAAAAGAACAGATCTTATTTTTGCATCAGACATTTCATCGATATCATGAGGAGATACAGATGGTTGTTTTCTTGAAGGTTCTTCTCCTGTTTTTTTTGCTTTTTCTACATCTTTTTGATATGTGTTCCAAGATTTATTTACTCTGCTTTTTAAATAATTTCTTCTATCTTCATCAGAGTATTTGCCAGAAAGATAAGGAGCTATTGCTTTCGGCATAGCATGAGGCTTTAACATACCTAAAAATCCGACAACAGTTTCCTTGTCTACCTCTCCTTTATTCATCATCTCTAAAATCTCAGGACCAACATAGTCTATAAGCATCTGTGCCATCATAAATAATTTTTGCTGGTAGTTTCTACCATATTTTTCATCAGTATTTAACTTTTCTCTGTCAAGCGGAATTCCGTTTTTTGATAAAATATCGTTTGTTAGCTTAGGATTTTTGAGAGAACTATCGAGATCAGCAATAAAATGGAATAACATCGTATTCGTGTTAGACAAGATCTTGTCAAATTCAAGATCCGCAGTACTTTTGTTCTTATCAATAGTCCATTTAAAATCTCCTAATTCTGTCTTAATTCTAATAAGACCGCCCTTTTTCATATTATCGATTTCGCTCTTTGTAATATCTCCAGACTGTACCTTCTCGAACATTTGTTTTAAAGATTTTCTCATAGCAGAAGTATAACTGTCTGTAAGATAACCCAATTGTTGTAGCTTTTCTTTTTGTTTTTGATATTTAGGAGAAGCGTCCTGAGGAATCATTGATGCTTTATTTTGCAACAATTCCCTTAATCTGTCTCCCAAAGTTTCAAATTTTTCAGGTAAGGTCAAAAGACTATGCCTCATAATGTCTGTTTCTTCTGCAGCAACCCCTTCGCCAATACTTTCATTTGCAATATATGATGTATCTCCTGTTCCAAGCTTTTCGTCAAACACTATATCTTCTCCTCCGCTTCCTACTGTACTTGTGCCAAAATCTGCAGCTCTATCAAAGGTTGGATTTAGCGATTTCTTTATGTAATTAAATACGCCAAGATCTTGAGACATCATCTTACTGCCAAAATCTGATTCAAGCTCTGAAACAACATCTGGATTAGTTGATATCCATCTAGCGATATCAGCAACGCTACGAGAATCTGTCTCTGGAACCTCTATACCCATATCCGCTAATTCTTTATAACCTCCTGTTTTTTTTGAAGAATAGTATCCTATAATAGAATCATATTTTTGACCAACCTTATCATTGGCGCTTCTAAATCCAGAAGGAATACGAGTAAAAACATCGTCTAATCTATCTATCGCAGAAGCCCCCCGTGGTCCTTCTGTTGAAAGATATGCAAAAAATTGATCTGTATTTTCAGCACTAGGAGACAAATATGATTGATAAAACATTTCTGCAAATGGCTCTTTAAAACTAACCTTATCTGATTGTTTGTCTGCTACAATATCAGACTCACCAAGAAAAAGAGTTTTTTTTATTTGCTCTGAAAGTATCTCATAAAAACGCTCTCTGTTCCAATCGTTTTCTTTAATGTTTTTAGGTAATTCATTAAATTTAGGATACTGACTATACTTTGCAGCCTCCTGCATAAGCTGCTGCTCGCTCATAGACGGATACATCTCTTTTACTGGCTGAGGAGAGTCTAGTTCCGATTGGAACCTAGCCAATGCCTCTTCCCAAAGATTAAACTCGTTATTCTTCCGAATCCAATCTGGAGGGACAATCTCTTCAGCCATTTCTGAAAGACTCATTTCTGGTCTATATTTTCCTCTAATACCTCGCAACAGCTTCATTATCGTAGTTTCGTCATAGACCTTATCCCTTGAAGAAATATCAGCAGGCGAAGCAGGAGCAACAGTCTCAGGAGTAGGCATTGTAGACAACTGTAACTTTGGAGCCACAGGAGCAGTTGGAGGAGCCACAACGGTAGGCTGAATATTCTGGATACTCTTAATCGAAGACGTTTTTCTTATACTTTCCAATAACTCTTTTAGCATATCTAGCACCTCCTAAATCAATCCTTCTTATATATTCTAGCAATAATTTAAAAAACCTCTTTCATTTACCGATAGACGCTACTCGTTTTTCGGCATTTTTACAGTATTCTTCGTTAATATTGCAGGCTAAAAATCTACACCCCAAAGACCTGGCCGCAGCAATAGTCGCACCAGACCCTACAAATGGATCTAAAACAATGCCATTCTCAGGGCACCCTCCTAAAATAGGAATAGCTGCCAAATCTTCTGGATAAGGAGCGATATGACCAGTTTTTCCGCTATGATCAGAACTTAAATCCCACACCGCTCGACGCTCGCTTCTTTCTGCTTGAGAAAAAATGTCATCTCCGTTATCTTCTATTATCCATTTTACTTTGTCCATATCAAAATAATACTTAGGAGATTGCGTGAATAAAAAGACAGGTTCAAAATCTATGGTAAACCTATTCTTCGCTGTTGTTGGCTGTACAATCTTTTTCTTCCATATTATAAGATTTCGGCAATGCCATCCGCCCTCGTCTATCATCTTTATAGATAACCTATAAGGTATCATTAACAAAGAACGTCTTGGATACTCTTTATTATATTTGCTAGTTTTAAGACGATTTTTTCCTATATTTGGAGCATCGTTATTCTTGTTATTAAAATATCCGCCAGAATTTTCGTTATAGCAGTCTCCAACATTCAGCCACAACGTTCCTCTTTTCTTTAAGACTCGCTTGACTTCAATAAAAAAATCAGACATGCGATCTAAATAATCATGCATATATTCTTCTAGACCGTATTGGCCGTCTGCGTCGTAATCTCTTTGTTTCCAAAAAGGAGGAGAAGTGCAAATTAGATCCACACAAGAATCTGGTAATCTCTTTACAAATTCCAAAGCATCTCCATTGACTACCTGGTCAATAGATACAGCCAATACCTCGTCTGGGTCTTTGGGTAAATTTTAAAGTTTTATCATAATAATTTCTCAAACTATAAAAAATATGTCGATACCTAGTGCATAATGAATTACCATACACAGAGGTAGTAATATGACTAGTAAACTAAAACTCTCATACATTGCAGGGTGTATCGACTCAGATGGCTTTATAACAATAAAAAAATCAAACTATGGAAGAAGAATAAGAAAAGATATGTTTAATACAACTTATCAATCAATCATCGGCCTAAAACAAGTAACACCACAAGTTCCTAATCTTCTAAAAGATACTTTCAGAGGATGCTGTTGCATAGAAAAAACGGGGGGAAACAGGCGAGATCTTTTTCGTTTTCAAATCTCTAATAAATCTGCAACAGAAATGGCTATAAAAATACAGCCTTACATAATGATAAAACAACAACAAATTAATTGTATTCTTGAACTTCATAAAACAAATAAACCTCAATATAAATCTCATACTTATTGGTTTTGTCAAGAACACCCAAACTGGAAAAATGAAGAAATGATACAAGTTAAAGATGCTTATAAATTATTGGGATACACTAATATAAGTATGCTTAAGCAAGCCATGAGTAAAGGAACTATTTTGTCACATAACGGAATGATTCCTATGGAATTCATTGACAGGGTTATACCTTACAAGTCGTTTTCTAAAGACGGAAAACTAAGAACTCTTCCTAATGAAATTATAAAATGGAGGAATGAAATATATGAACAAGTTAGAGAATTAAATAAAAATGGTATATCAGGTACACCTGTTTATCATAGAGAAGGATGTTTCGCTACTAAAGTATGAGTCCCAATAGGAGAGGTTACAACGATATCTACGCAGTTGTCTGGTAGCTTGCGAACAAATTCCATAGCATCTCCGCAAACAACCTTATCGATAGCGTCGTCTAAACCCTGCATGTCTCCGATAGGAAGCATACAGGTTTATCGTCATATTAGTCGTAATCAACAACTTCTGCGTTATTAGATTCATTTTCCCATTTTGGCGAATCAATAGCAGACTTGCGATAACGTCGGTCAATATCAGTAACAATCTTATCTCTTACGCAAGAGTGATAATCCAGGTCAACAAACCCTACATGCTCAACGTCCTTGAGCCTATCGAGAGCGTCAACAAGTCCGTTATCATCTGGAGCCCTGTTCCTATGATAAGTAAGGTCGGATTGCTCTGTATCTCCAGTACAGACAACCTTAGAGCCCTCTCCTATACGAGTAAGAAGAAGGTGCATCTGTTCAACGCTTGTATTCTGCATCTCGTCGCAAACAACATAGGCGTTTTTAAACGTGACTCCCCTCATATAAGCAAGAGGTAAAGAAACTATTTTCTTTTTAGAAACAAGTTCATTAATCTGCTCTAAGCTAAGGTAATTACTAAGTACATCATACATAGGCATCATATACGGAGCTACTTTGTCTGATGCTCCGCCTGGCAAATATCCAAGAGATTCTCCAGCCTCAACAATAGGTCTTGTGAAAATAATCTGTTCATAAGAATTTTTCGTAATCATTTGCTGAAGTCCCCATCCAACGGCGCAATGAGTTTTGCCGCAGCCTGGAATACCAGTTAGAAATGTTACTTTGTTTTCGCTTATAGTTTTAAGCGCAAGTTTTTGGCCTGGATTTTTTGCTGAAACAGCAACAATTAATTTCGTATCTCCACCATTTGTTAGAGTATATCCGCAATTTACGATCTTACTATCCGTCGTTTTCCTTTTTGCCATGTTCTCTCCGCCTTGATGAGGTTAATAGATACCAATCTTCATTGTATTTTTTTGCAATTATTCCCTCAAACACATACCATTTATTCTTCATAGAATAACATTCAAATAACTCTACAACATAATCCCAAAATATTCTAGGAATCTTAGTTACTTTACCTGATAAGACCTGCACTCGAATAAACACAATGTCTTCATCAAAATCTTCTTTTATTTGATCTAAAAGTTTATCAATAGAATTGCGAGCGATTAAGTCGTCCCAGCCTTCGACTTTGATAGCTCGCAACAATCGCCTTCGCTCAGAAGGGTTTATGCTTTGTAGTAATGTTTCTCGTTGAGGCTCGCTTAATGGGCGAGTTAAAGAGTAGAATTCTTGATAGGAATTAAATATACGGTCGCCGCGCAAACTAGTGCCCTCGGTGAAATACTTATTTATATATTACTATTTTAAGAACAATAAATCCTTCTATTTAATCATTATATTAAGACTAATCTGTTCTTTTTAATTCTTCAGGCTTTATAACAAAATCGCCTGCCCCGACGACTCTTATCTCTCCCATACTTAAAATATAAGAATTTTTGCTATCTAAATTGCCTTCAAGTTTTTTTATAATAAATTTCGGGTCCAACCATATCCCCTGCCCGTCTAGACACATAAGAATTGCCTCTTTCATAAAATCAGGCAAAGAAGAAATAATAGGATCATTGCCTCCTGCAATTAAACTTTTTATAGAAGCATAAGGACGGAACATGAAAGTAGCTCCACCGTCAACAGCTTTTTTGAATTTGTTTTTTTGGTCGGCTGTTAAAGTCATAGGTTTTTCTGACATTGTAGTCTCCTAAAACAATTCTATCGACCAGATAAAACTATCTCAGTATGAACATCATCCTTGCAACTGTAATCAACCCTATCAAGAGTAATCTTTTTTCCTTTGAAATGAGAAGAACCTATCAACTCTTTACAATGGCCTTTCTTAACATAAGCAAGAGTCATGTGAGGATGATATTCGTATTTCGAAGTGTAAGGTAACTCTTTTAATAATTCATTTGCTTTAAATAAATCTTTACCAGTAATATCTATTTTTATGACATCAAAATCTGGATTGTCAGAGAAAGAAGATATAAGACCAAGCTCTATTTTTAATGGAGACAATGTTTCCAGAATTTCTTCTGCCTCAGTAGGATCATAAGAATGCAATCCGTAAAGAACCGTAACATGAGGATCATCGCCCCTACCATCTCCAGTAAGATCCTCATCTGATATTTTTTCTTCGCCAAAAGAAGAAACCTCTTTGCTAAAATCGGATGGCATATACGTTTGTACTGTACCGCACTATAATACCTTATCATACAAACAGGGACTTGATCATTAACATATTTTGTATTTTGTTGAAAAAACCTTGTTTAAAGGCCAAAAACCGCTAAGAAAGATTAAATCCGCCCATCATATATCTAAACCAACGGGAGCGCCCGCCCGGAAGCGTGAATTCTGGGGTCGTGTTCATCTTTGTAAGGCCTCGATACGGACCATACTTCTTCTGCTCTAACAAGTTTTCAAAACTCTTTTCAAAGTTCTGCTTTAGCGTATCAAACGCTCCGGCAGCATTTTTAGCTCCTTCTTCCCCTCCAAAGACCTCTTTAGGCTCCTGGAACTGTAAACATAATATAAGCTGACGTAAAGCGTCTATAGCAGCCCCATAAAGAACAGAAGGTAGATACCTGTCTTCAATCGACACCAGAGTCCTATGCCCAACAGGAGGATAAGCATTCACGATATGCAAAGCATTGCTCAAGAACCGATCAAGAGCCTCATCTTCAAACCAACGAAAATTATAATCAGCGTTTACTACATCATAGTCTTCATGAAGAGGCTCTTCAAAAATAACTTCTCCCTTAAAATAGTTTATAGAAATTCCGCCAGTAACAAGCTTTTGATTGCGATAAATACGAGTCAAATGATTCTGATTCCATCTTGGAAAATTAAACCGAACCGACCTGCTGTCTTCGCATATTCTCCCTTCTTCATCATATACAGGTATGTTTTGAGCGCAAGATATATGATACTCAAGAGATTTTCTTATCAAACTAATCTTGTCAGAATAAGGAGATCCAGAAATCGTGCTAGTAGTTGTTTTTGTAACAACAATAATGCCCTGTAGATTCTGGAACTGATCGCCGTCTATTGTATAACTCCATACCACCGAGTGAGGACCGGGCTCCTGATCCGCAGGAATAAGCCAATCATAGACATAGAATCCCTTAACGATTTTCTCAGGAGAGCCTGTTTCTACTTCAAGATTATCATCATCAAAAACAGATAGAGTAATCGATTCAGGGTCAATAGAATTTCCTTTAAAGTCAGTAAGCATCAGCTTGAGAGTAGTTAGCTCTCCCTGCTCAAATGTCCCACGATAATCAGAAACAACCTGTATATCGCTAGTGCTTTTAAACGGACCTATGGTCTGCGTAACATAAGTATATGCATCGCCAGAAGAAGGAACTATTTTCCATGATACAAAATAAATTACGCCTATTTCTGGATCAAAACTAAACTCATAAACACCAGTAGAAGAGTTGGTGACAGCCGTGCCGTCAGCAACAACAACTGCTCCAGTATCCTGTCTACGGACGCCGAAAGCGCTGTCTTCTGAACCAAGAACGACAGAAAAGGCATTAGCCAATGCTCCGTCTACTCTATACTCTATAAAAACTCGTTGGGCCATTAGATTTTTTCAACTCCCTTAGTTATATTTATTCTTCCAGATTCCGTCTGAGATTCATTTCCCTTTGTTATTGATATATTCTTTGCGTCTAAACTGGAAGATAAACCATCATTAACATTTATATTTCTTTCCGAATGTCCTACGTTTATTTCAAATTCTTGCAGACTTCCTCCTCCCCCAGAAACAACATCAGTACCATTCCAGTTGATATCTCCAGCGCCTACAATAATATCGCTGTTTGATGCAGATACACCAAGCTGCTCCTTAGAAATCACAGAATAAACTCCAGCATTGACCAAAGGAAAGTCTCCAGTATAAAAACCGCTAGATCCTAGCTCTACCAGGGATATAACATAATCTGGAAGACCAACATCTGACCAAACTTCAAAAATATCATTTGTAGTATCATATACCTCTCCAACAGAAGAGTAAACAATGGCATAGATTGTCTTTCCAGTAACATGTTGAGATTGAATTTCGCCTGCCATATTTCTCTCTTATATAGGAATAACGATTGGCAATGTTGCCGTCTTCTGTTTGATCTGAGTAACGTCAGCAGGTTGTATGAGATTAGTTGTATCAATAGTAGCCCCAGCAGAATTATCTATAATAGATGCAGCGCCGCCAACAGCAATATCGCCAGATGTACAAGAGCTATCTATCGTTATGCTACCTCTTCCAAACTCAAACACGCTTTGTTGCCCGCCCGAATAATTTGCCAAATTAAAGTTACCGCCATAATTTCTAACCGCAACACGAGTCGCCCATTAAAATCCAGAGTAGTGCCTGTTCCGCTAGAAACGCCGCTCAAACAATCTACAAGCTGTATATTTTGAGGAGTCGTTAGACCAGATTTAAATCCTATAGTCCCCTCAAAAAGTATACAATTTCTGATTAATGAAGGGGCAGAATCGCTTCCTATATTATAAACCAAGTCTATGCCAGTTCCTTCAACAAGCAAATTAGAGACTCGATCATCTACTCTCTCATCTGTAAAATATAGATTTGCTCCTTCAGAGACATTAGAAGTGGATATTGCTCCTAGGTCTGTCAGAAAATCGGCGGCAGTATACCCTCCTATCAATGAAGCATTCGCTGCTTGCCATTCATTAACAGAACCTCCTACGAATACCAATATTTGACCATCTATAGCAGAAGAAGCATTGACATTATCAAGAGAATCAATAGATTTGTCATCAAAAAATCCACGGATTTCTTCGGCAGATATCTCGAATGTCCCGCCGTCATCGAGGATTGTATCTCTATTTCTAATATGAACCGGGACAAGCATTATGTATTCGTTCCGAATGTTGGAGTGTTACCGCTCGCCGAAGATCCTCCTTGTCCGAATCTAGGAGTCTGCGCATTCGGTAAAGATTTTTGCGGAGTCTGGTTCAGTTTATCTAGAATGTCTTGCATGATCTTTTGTATTGAGTCAAGCTGTTCTGAGTCATCTGGACATGCTGGGATTTCAGGACATGCTGGGATTTCAGGACAGGCGGGGAACTCTTCTGTGAGGGTTCTCTCTGCTCTTGTCCAAACGGCATCTGCTATAGCTGCCTCGTCTACGTCTACAGAAGAAGTCAGGCTTCTTGCATTATTTTCCCAAACCGCATTTGCTATTTCTGTTGGATCGATTTCTGAGGCGCATCCGCATATATCTACTTCTTTTATACCGTCCCAGTAAAACATTTTTCCGCCCAAAAAATCATCTGTCGATCTATCGTAGACAAGAGGATTTCCTGTTCCGTTTTCTCCTAGTCCTATCGCCTGGAAGATTTCTACAAAATAGAACTTGTCAGTAGTAGTTGCTGGTATATTCGTTACATTTATAATTTCTGCATTAAAATATGTCAATCTTTCTGAATCTTCTGTTAACAAAATAACAAAATCTGACTGCCCTAATAAAGTAAATGCTTCAAAATTGTTAGTAGTTGGATTGAAGGCTTCCGTTTTATTTATTGCGTTAAAAAGAAACGCATAAAACGTTTCGCCAGTATCTCCATTAAAATCAATTGAAAGCGACATATTCTATATTACAAAAAATTTCCTATAAGCCCTTGTTACGCATTTATCCTTCTTTGCATAACTATTGTTAAAATTGGGTCTGTAACAGTAAGAGCAACTAAGTCCATATCTGCCCAAAGAGATGATCCGCTGTTTATATTGACCCAATTTATCTTACCTATTGATGTCATGTTTGTTTTGCTTGTCCCGGTTTTTGAGGAGGAGCCCTCATGGTGGACCTTCAGACTCATGATTCTGCTCTCCTATACCAAACGTCCAGCACTGGGTTGTCCCACGTTCCAGAGCTTATCGTATGGATTCTAGCGTTTAGGAGAACACCACCAGATATAAACTTGTTAAGA
>Ga0105055_10008308_pt1 | contig 13524 bp, 12 predicted proteins | sample BON03_FD_78090 | JGI IMG/M metagenome (GOLD analysis project Ga0105055, IMG submission 78090) | Freshwater microbial communities from Lake Bonney liftoff mats and glacier meltwater in Antarctica - BON-03 | ecosystem: Environmental > Aquatic > Freshwater > Ice > Glacier meltwater | place: Lake...
GGTGGAGGCGGCGGAGGCGTCGGCGTAGGAGGCGGCGGCGACGGGGTAGGCGGCGGAGGCGTAGGGGGCGGCGGCGGCGCGGGCGGCGTAGGAGGCGGTGGGGGCGGCGGCGGCGGCGGCGCGGGCGGCGGCTCTAACCTCGGGGGTTGGATATTTTCGCACGACACCCGAGGTTGAATTCAAGCGCAAAATCGGCAGGGCTGTCAAATCAGCTTTTCGTGCCCATGGCGCGGACATCTCCTGCCCAAACAGCACAGAAACCCGCAGGGCGCAGCGGCAGGCGATGGCGATGGCATCAGACTGGCGTGTTTCCTCGGGCCGGGCGTTCAGCCAGGCTTTGAGGGAATCTTCATTCTTGATGTCTTCCACTTCCATCCCCGCAAGATCGGGGTGCGCCGTCCGCTTGGCAAGGGGGAAACGTCAGCCCCCCTGCCCCCGCACCCAGCGCCACAGATACACCAGCGGCCAGCGCAGCAGCGACGCTCCGGCTGCCAGAAACGCGATGCCCCAGATCGGGCCTGCTTCCCAGGTCAGCCAGCCGACCAGCGGGATGCCGAGGGCGATCAGCACGTAGGCGGCGCGCCAGTGGTAATCACGCGACGGGAACATCGCGATCAGGTTGGTGGCGATCAGCCAAAGGCAGGCGCAGGCAAGAGGGAGGCTCATGGGGTGGGCTTATCTGTAAGGGGGGCTTTGGGGGAGTAGGCGTCGCGCACAGCACCGATGATTATGCCAAGCAAGAGCCCCGCGCCGGGGCCCGCAAGCAGCGCCATCGTGGCCAGAATCCAGCCCAGGCCGCCCAGAAACCCGGGCGTGTTTTCGCCGATCACATAGCACATTCCTGCCACCAGTGCGGTGCCCAAAAGCAGGGCCAGCGGCAGCGCGCGGCTGCCTGACCGCCACAGCTTGGCCGCCAGAATGGCAAAGCCAATCACGACGATGCCAAGACCAAGGCTCATGTAAACGACTTCGGGCTCCACCATGCTCAGGCCGCTTTGCCAAGCAGTTTGGCGGGCAACCCGTTGGCCCAGGCAGAGATTGTGCCCGCGCCAAGGCAGACAAAGATATCACCGGGCCGGGCCTGTTCGCGGAACAAGCGCGCAAGGTCGTCTTCGTCCATCACCGCGCGGACGTGGCGGTGGCCATGGGCGATCAGCCCCGCCACCAGATCATCGCGCGAGGCACCCGGGATGGGGTCTTCACCCGCGGCATAAACGTCTGCGATGCCGACCACGTCCGCCTCATTAAAGCAGGCGCAGAAATCATCGAACAGGCTTGAAAGGCGCGAATAGCGGTGGGGTTGATGCACCGCAATCACCCGCGCGCCGGGGGTATTTGAGACGGCTTGGCGGGCGGCTTTCAGAACGGCAGCAATCTCGACCGGGTGGTGGCCGTAATCGTCGATGATGGTGGCACCGTTCACTTCGGCCACGCGGGTAAAGCGGCGGTTGACGCCTGCGAACCCGGCCAAGGCCTCACGGATCTCGCTGCGCTTCATGCCCAGATGGCGGGCGACGGCAACGGCAGCCAAGGCGTTGGAGACGTTGTGATTTCCCGGCATTGGTAGGGTGCAACCCTCAATCGTGGTGCCCTCGCCTTCGCCCTGCAACAGAATGTCGAATTTCGACGTCGCGCCATCAAAGGTCAGGTTTACCGCGCGGATATCGGCCTGGGCGTTGAAGCCAAAGGTGACGATGCGGCGGTCGGTGATGCGGCCCACAAGGGCCTGCACTTCGGGGTGATCGGTGCAGCAAACCGCGACGCCATAAAACGGGATATTCGATACGAAATCGTAAAAGCCTTTGCGAAGGTTTTCAATCGTGCCCCAATGCTCCATATGCTCGGGGTCGATGTTGGTGACGATGGCGATGGTCGCGGGCAGGCGGTTAAAGGAGCCATCAGATTCATCGGCCTCAACCACCATCCATTCGCCCGTTCCAGCGCGCGCGTTCGACCCGTAAGCATGGATAATGCCGCCGTTGATCACGGTCGGATCCAGCCCGCCCTTGTCCAACAAGGTCGCTACCATCGTTGTCGTCGTGGTCTTGCCATGCGTCCCCGCCACCGCGATGTTCGAGCGCAGGCGCATCAGTTCGGCCAGCATCTCGGCCCGGCGCACCACGGGCAATTTGCGCAGGCGGGCTTCTTCCAACTCGGGGTTGCCCTTTTTGATTGCGGAAGAGATCACCACAACCGCCGCCTCGCCGATGTTTTCAGCCTTTTGACCCTCAAAGAACACTGCCCCCAAGCCCACCAGACGCTCGGTGATCTTTGACGCTTTGGCATCCGATCCTTGCACCGAATAGCCAAGGTTCAACAAGACCTCGGCAATGCCGGACATCCCGATTCCGCCAATTCCGACGAAATGGATGGGGCCAAGTTCCAGCGGCAATTTGGTGGCGGCGTTCATGCGTTCTCTCCTGCCAAGTCTTCAACAAGCGCGACAAGGCGGGCTGTCGCATCGGGTTTGCCTTCGCCCAGCGCATTGCGCGCCATGGTTTCGGCCGCTTCGGGGTTTTCCAGAATTTGGGTGATGTGGCGCGCCAGCGCCTCGGCATTCAGCAGCTTTTCCGGGATCAGGATGGCGCCCCCCGCATCAACCAATCCGCGCGCATTGGCGGTTTGATGATCACCAGTGGCGGCGGCATAGGGGATCAGGATCGAGGGCCGCCCGATCACCGAAATATCAGCGACAGAGGACGCGCCAGAGCGGCTGATCACCAGCTGCGCCTCAGACAGACGGCGAGGGATATCGGTAAAAAACCCGGTAATCTCGGCACGAATTCCGGCGGCGTCATAGGCCTCGGCGGCGCGGGCGGCGTCTTCGTCGCGGGCCTGATGGGCGACGCGCAGGTTGACCAGCAGCGGCTCGGGCAGCAGGGCGACGGCGGCGGGCACCACATCCGACAGGATGCGCGCGCCTTGAGAGCCGCCGATGACCACCATCGACATTGGGTAGTCGCCGGGCGGGATATAGGGGGCCGAGGCGCGCTCTAGCACCGCGGTGCGCACCGGGTTGCCGGTGGGATGGCCAGTCACGCCTTCGGGCAGTTGGGTGGGCCAAGTGCCGCAGGCCACCAGCGCCACGCGGCGCGCAAAGATCTGGTTCACCCGGCCCAGAACGCCGTTTTGTTCATGGATCATCCGGGGCCGGCGCAGCACCCAAGCGGCGGACAAGGCCGGGATCGACGGGTAACCGCCAAAGCCCACCACAACCGCAGGCCGATCACGCAGCTGCGACCACAGGGCCCCCAAAATGCCGCCCACAATGCGGAACGGCGCGGCCAGTTTGGCTAAAACACCCCCGCGCGCAAAGGTGGCCGAAGCCACGCGTTCCACCACAACCGCCTCAGGGAAGCCGCCCGCATAGCGCGCACCGCGCTCATCGGTGGAGAGTTTCACCCGCCAACCGCGCGCCAGCATCGCCTCGGCCAAAGCCTGCGCGGGGAACATATGCCCCCCGGTGCCACCCGCCGCGATGAGCAACAAAGGCGCCATCAGCGACCGCCCCGCTTGAAGACCTGAGACATCTGATCACGCGGCCGCGACCGCGTCATCGCCAGCAATGCGCCCACCGTGATGCCTGCGGCAATCAGCGATGAGCCACCGTAAGAGACAAACGGCAAAGTCATGCCCTTGGCGGGCAAGAGCCGCACCGCAACACCCATGTTGATCATCGCCTGCACGCCAAACACGCAAGCCAGCCCCGCGCCCGCCAGCCGGGTAAAGGGATCGCGTTCGCGCATCAGCCGGATCAGCGATCGCACCACGATCAGCGCATAAATGGCAAGGATGATCAGAACCAGAATCAGCCCGTATTCTTCGGCGGCAACCGCAATGATGAAATCGGTATGAGCATCGGGAAGCGACCATTTCACTTGCCCCTCACCCACGCCAACGCCAAAGAAACCGCCCTCTTGGATGGCATTGGCGGCATAGCCCAACTGGGTGCGCGGATCGACATCCGGCGACAGGAACCCGTCAATCCGGCGCGCAAAATGCTCGGACGCGGAATAGGCGACCATGCCGCCCGCCGCCACCAAACCGCCAACCCCCACGATCAGAACCATCGGCGCGCCAGCAACGAAATAGATCACCCCCCAGGCAAACAACACCAAGGCCGCTTGCCCGAAATCAGGCTGCATGGCCAGAAATCCGACCACCAGACAGGCCAGACCAAAGGACATCAACTTGCCCGGAGGTCCGTTGACCTGCTGGCTGGCCGCCATCAACCAAGCCGAGACCACAACAAAAGCTGGCTTCAAAAACTCGGACGGCTGCAACGAAAAGCCCCCGATCGATAGCCAACGGATGGCGCCTTTGCCATGGTCCTGCCCGATCAGCGGCAAGGCCATCACCAGGATCAGGGCGAAGACGAACCCCACAACCCCCAACCGCCGCACGGTCTCGGGCGTCATCATCGACACGGCGATCATCGTGGCCAATCCGACCCCGCCAAAAATCGCTTGCTTTTGCACATAATAGAACGGTTCCAACCCGTTACGGGTCGCCAAAGGCACCGAAGCGGCCAGCCCCAAAAGCAGCCCGAGCCCGAATAGAACAAAGACTGCAGACAGCGTCCACTTGTCGATCGTGCGCCACCAGCGTGGCAGAACGGGCTCCGTCACCCGCACAGGATTGGAGCCATAGACCATCTCAGTCATGGAAACACCGCCTCGATTTATGCCTCTGGCCCGGATGTTCTCCCCAAGCTCTGGTGCAAAGAGTAACGGCATTTGCCGCACATGGCTAGACCGGAATGTGGGGCTTTGCGTCCAAACTCGCGCCGGCCTCACCGGGAGGATGCCTCCGGCGGGAGTATTTGGAAAAGGGCAAATCCTTAAGCCCCATCCCTCCTTCAGATTGCCCTTTTCGAAATACTCCCGCCGGAGGCACCTGCCCCCTGTGCCAAGCCCGCCTTTGCAAACCCCGCACGCGCGCCGGGGCCGCGCCCCAGAAAAAGGCGTGCGGCGCAGCCGCTCTATTTCCAAACCGCCCCTTTCCCCGCGCGCCTGCATCCGCTATGACATCAGCGCAATTCCGAACCGGGAAAGATCACCATCATGGCCAATGTAGTTGTCGTGGGCGCCCAATGGGGCGACGAGGGCAAAGGCAAGATCGTCGATTGGCTGTCAGAGCGCGCCGATATCGTCGCGCGCTTTCAGGGCGGCCACAATGCCGGTCATACGCTGGTCATTGACGGGGTGGTTTACAAGCTTTCCCTTTTGCCATCCGGCATCGTGCGCGGCGGCAAGCTGTCGGTCATCGGCAATGGCGTGGTCGTCGATCCGTGGCATCTGGTGACAGAGATCGCCAAGCTGCGTGGTCAGGGCGTCGACATCACCCCCGAAAACCTGATGGTGGCCGAGAATGCCAGCCTGATCCTGCCGATCCATGGCGAATTGGATCGCGCCCGCGAAGGCCAGACCGAGGTTGCCAAGATCGGCACCACCGGCCGCGGCATCGGCCCGGCTTATGAAGACAAGGTTGGCCGCCGCGCCATCCGCGTCGCTGATCTGGCCGATGAGGCCACTTTGGTCGCCCGGGTTGACCGTTTGATGGGCCATCACGACGCTCTGCGCCGGGGCCTTGGGATTGCCCCCGTTGACCGCGACGCCCTGGTGGCGGCCCTGCGTGAGATTGCCCCACAGATCCTGCCCTATGCCCAGCCGGTCTGGAAAGTGCTGACCGAAGCGCGCCGCGCCGGCAAGCGCATCTTGTTTGAAGGTGCCCAAGGCTCGCTTTTGGACATCGACTTTGGCACCTATCCTTTTGTCACCTCGTCCAATGTCATCGCCGGGCAGGCCGCCACGGGCGTGGGCCTTGGCCCCACATCGATTGATTTCGTGCTTGGTATCGTCAAGGCCTATACCACACGCGTTGGCGAAGGCCCCTTTCCGACCGAGTTGTTTGATGCCGATGGCGAAACCCTTGGCGTGCGCGGGCATGAATTCGGCACCGTGACCGGGCGCAAGCGCCGCTGTGGTTGGTTTGATGCCGTTCTGGTACGGCAAACCTGCGCCACGAGCGGAGTCTCGGGCATCGCCTTGACCAAACTGGATGTGCTTGACGGCTTCAAAACGCTGAAAATCTGCACCGGGTATATGCTGGATGGCAAACCGGTGGATTACCTGCCCACCGCCGCCAATCTGCAAGCCCGCGTCACCCCGATCTATGAAGAGATGGACGGCTGGTCAGAATCCACCGCAGGGGCGCGCAGTTGGGCCGATTTGCCCGGTGCTGCCATTAAATACGTCCGCCGTATCGAAGAGTTGATCCAGTGCCCGGTTGCTTTGCTGTCCACCAGCCCAGAGCGGGACGATACCATTCTGGTCACCGATCCCTTCGCAGACTGATCTTACCGGAGGCCCAGATGGCCCTAAGCTACCGCGCCCGCAGGCGTCTGTCATTGCTGATCCTTGTGGTTGGCCTTCCGCTTTATATCATCGCCGTCTGGGTTTTGTTGAACTGGGTCGATGACACCTTTGGCCGCCTGCCGATCCTGGCTGAGATGGCGCTATATGTTGGTATTGGCGTGCTTTGGGTGCTGCCCTTGCGCAGGGTTTTTCGCGGCATCGGCCAGCCGGATCCTGACGCCCTTCCCCATAGAAAACAGGCGGACCCATCGGACCCGCCTGTTTGATTTCTTTTTCCAGACAATAGTTTAACGAGCCATTTTGCGCGCCTTGGCCAACATGTTGGAATCTTCCGGCAAGGCGTAATGGCCGCGACGGATCTTTTCAATCCGGCCTTCGCGCAGCAAGGTGCCAAAGCTGCGCAACCCGTCTTCGCGCGACATTTGCCCGCCCAACTCGCCATTTTCCAACCGGCGCATCAGCAAGGGCCGGGTGAAATGCTCGCGGTTCTCGACGCAGGTGGCATAGGCTGCCGCCGCTTCCAGCAAGTCGGGCAAACCGCTGGCCCCCAGACGATCGGCGAATTCCGCGAAACCTTTGCTGCTGGCAAAGATGTTTTCGGCGTCGGCTGCATCGCCCTCTTCGTCGTCATCCTCGTCGTTCAGATCATCGATGTCATTGCTGTCATCGCCATAGGAGGACTTGTGCAGGGCCGCTTCCAGCTCTGCCTCTAGGCCTGCGTCCGCCGCTTGCTCAAAGGCTGTGGCTGCAACGGCGGCCGTGGCCGCGCCGCCGCTGCCGCCCATCCGACGCGGACGCACTGGGGCGACACGGGCCGGGGCGGTGCGATCGATGCGCTGCTCGGACACCAGCATCAACGGTGCCGGGCGATCACTGGCGGCAATTGCCGCCTCTGGTGCTACAGATACGGGCTCTGCCACCGGGCGCTCTGCAGCGCGTTCAACGTTGCGCGCAACCGGACGCTGCGGCAAGACGCGGCCTTCGACGGCGCGCGGACGCACCGGGCTGACAGCCTGAGCCAGGTCATCGCGGTAAGGATCGGCCCGCTCTTCGTCGCTGGGTTCCTTGACCCCGGCGCGACGTTCCGCAACCGTGGCCGCAACCGCCTTTTTCAAATGCTGGATCGCAGATTGACGGCGTTGATTTTCGGGTTCCGACATCTCTTCATCGGTCTGGCGCAGCAAACGGGCCAGATCATCGCCACCCTCTTCCGGTGCCACAACGGCCCGCGCGCGGGGTGCGGGTTCCGCCGAAACCTCGGCCTCGGGGTCTGCCACCGGCAGCGCATCGGCGCGGCGAATCTTGATGACCCGCGCCCGGGCCCGCCGCGCCTTTTCGGCGATAACAGTCTCTGCCTCAGGTTCCGTGACAGCCTCGGCTTCGGGGGCGATTTCGTCCTGAACTGCCTCTGCCGCTGAAGGATCTGCCTTGGCCTCTTCGATCAACGTTGCAGCCAAATCCTCAACTTCAACTTCAGCCGCATAGTCAGGCAAATCAGCCAGCAGTCCTTCGGGCAAGTCGCCCAAAAGACCTGCGGGCAGATCGTCGTTCAGATCGCCTTCCAATTCGGGCAATTCGGGCAAGGTCGGCTCATCGGCAAGATCATAGACCTCGTCGTCATCGTCGAAATCGGCCTCTTCGGCAAAGGGGTTCACCGCGTCGCCGATCCCTTGAACCACGGCTGTGGGCACCGCTTCGGCGGGTTTGTCGCCCGCGTCGCCGCCTGCCATCGTGGCGATCAGCCCGGCCAGATCATCATCCACCTGCATGTCATGGGTCTGCGTGTGTGGGGTCTGCGTGTGTGGGGTCTGCGTGTGTGGGGTCTGCGTGTGTGGGGTCTGCATGTGTGGGACTTCGGTATCGAGGGCCGCTGCAAGATCAGCCATGGCGTCGCTGGCCGCATCCTCCATCTCAGGCTCGACAGAGCCTGCAACTTCATTTTCATCCACCAAAAGACCGCCCAGACGCGCCAGCATCCCGGCGTCATCTTCTGGCTCGGCTTTGGCTTCGGCTTCAACCGTGACTTCCGCTTCCGCTTCCACGACAACCGCCGCAGCAACCTCAACTTCGCCCGCGTCTTCAACAACCGTCGCAAAGACCTCGGTCAGATCGTCTGCAACTGGCGCTGCAGCCGCATGTTCATCCTCAAAATGCTCGGGCATCACGGCCGCAGCGGGCCCTGTCGTCGCCACCGATTGGCGCAACCGCGCCAGTTTGGCCGCGACCCCTTCGGGCATCGAATCCGCCAGCTGCGGTGGCTTGGCCACAAAGGCAGGCTCAGGCTCGACCATCTGCGCAAAGAAGGCTTCTGACAGATCGTCGGCCTCAACCTCAGCCTCAACTGCAATCGCCTCGGCCTCGGCCTCAACGGCCAGATCTTCGACGAAATCTTCGGGCAAAGCATCGGCATCTTCGGGCAAAGCATCGGCCCGCTCGTCTGCAGACATAACTTCGGCCTGATCCTCGGACGCAGCGTCCAGCGCAGCGCCTGCAACCGCGGCCGCCGCAGGACCAGCGCCCGGAACCCAGTCCCCGGCGCGCAGGATAACACTGTTATCCTCAATCCTGGCCTCGACCTTGCGGTGGATTTCGCGCTCAGCGATGCGGTGCAGCATGGCTGCATCGGGCGTTGGTGGCTCGGCGCCGAAATATCGGTCATCGGCGGCGAGGTCACGGAAATATTCCGCAATCGCCTTCATGGTGTTGAACGGCTCGTCAAAGCCCTCCAGCGTGCAGCTGAAGGTGCCATAAGAGACAGTCAGGATCTTGCTTGCACCGGTCATTGGATGCTTGCCTTTCACACTATTCGGTCCATTACTGTCGCCGACCATCGGTGCTATTTAGTGGACAGTCTGGGGTAATTTGAAGGATTGTTTGTGGCTGACGCCCCTACAACTTGCCTTAATTGGATACAGTATCGGCATGAATCACCCGATTGTCCAATCACAGAAACCCGTCACCCTGGTCGGCGGAGGCCCTGTGACCGCCCGCGATCTGGCGCTGGCGCTGGCCCGCGCGCCCTTAACCATAGGGGCTGACAGCGGCGCAGATCGGTTGATGGCGGCCGGGATCGTGCCCCACGCGGTGATCGGCGATTTCGATTCCGTCTCATCCGCCACCCGAAACGCCCTGCCGCCGGATCGGCTGCACCTGATGGCCGATCAAGACAGCACCGATTTCGACAAAGCCCTGCGCAGGGTCACCGCCCCAGTGATTCTCGCCCTTGGCTTTGCGGGCGCGCGGATGGATCACGGGCTGGCGGTGATGAACGCGCTTGTGCGCCACTGGCAACGGCCCTGCATCGTTATCGGCCCCAAGGATATCGCCTTTGCCGCCCCGCCCCGGCTGACGCTGCGGCTGCGGGTGGGCGATGCATTTTCGCTCTTCCCACTGGCCCAGATCACCGGCACCAGCACCGGGCTGCATTGGCCGCTGGAGGGGCTGGCCTTTGCCCCCGATGGCATGATCGCCACCTCCAACCGCGTCTCGGCGCCTTTGGTGCAGTGGCACCTTTCCGGCCCCGGCATGATCGCCATCGCGCCCCGCGCGCGGCTGGATCAGGTGATCACGGCGCTGACACCCGCGCCTCCAGATGCGCCAGCCGCTCGCGGTGGATGATATAAAGGCCCGAGGCCACGATGACCGCAATCCCCGCCCAGGTCATCCGATTGGGCAGATCGTCAAAGATCAGATAGCCCAAGATCACCGCCACCACGATCTCACTATAATGCAAAGGCGCCAAAGTGGCCGAAGGCGCGAATTTCAGCGCATAGGTCATGCACATATGGCTGACCGCCGCCCAGAACCCCACGCCAAACAGCCACAGCCACTGCCAGCCCAAGGGCCAGACCGTCTCCAACGCGGTGATTCCCGCGCCGTGGGTCAGCACCAGAACCGGCACACAGATCGCCATGCCGATCCAGCCGGTATGCACTTGCATCACCACCGGATGCATCCAATCACTGACCGACCGGGTCACCAGCATGTAAAACGCAAAGGAAAACGCCGTGCAAAGCGGCCAAAGCGCGATCAACCCAAAGGCCTGTAGCGAGGGCTGAATAACCAGCATCGCGCCCGCAAACCCAACCCCACAGGCCGCAATCCTGCGTGGCCCAACATGGTCGCCAAAGATCAGCCGCCCCAAAAGCAACAGAATGAACGGCTCAACAAAGACAATTGCCAAAGCATCGGCCAAAGGCATCACCGCAATGCCCGACACAAAGGCAAAGGTCGAAAACACCAACAACGCCGCGCGCAAGGCCATCAGCCCGAAGGCCCGGCCCGACAGCCGCATATCCAACCCCAGCACCAGAACCACCGGCAGCATCAACCCTGATTGCACGATAAACCGCGCCGCCGTGATCTGCCCCACCGGAATGCCGCCCTCCGCCGCCAGCTTGGATGCCACATCCAACAAGGGCGCCAAAAGGCAAAACGCCAGCATCAACAAAATGCCGGGAAGAATACGGTCCTGGGTGCTGCGTGCCATCCCCCAGATCTACAAGCCCCCCCGCCTCCGCGTCCGTCCCGAAACCGACATCCCGCTCGCCAAACCCTCTCCCGAATTGCCCTTTTCCAAATACTCCCGCGTGGCGCGCCCCGGCTAAACCCCCACACCCAACCCCCGTCACCCTACCGTGTCAACGCCACCGCGGGGCCCTCGATGGGCCCTGCGGTGGCTCCCCCCGGCCCCAAACCATCGGCACCCCAGCCAAGACACCTTGCGCCCCGCGCCGCTTGCGCCTAAGTAGCCTGCGCAGCCCAAAGCTATGAAAAGCGACCATGGAAACCGTAATTCTCGCCATCCACCTGATCCTTGCCCTTCTCCTGATCGGCGTCGTCTTGTTGCAACGCAACGAAGGCGGGGCGCTTTTGTCGGGGGGCGGCAATATGCAAGCCCGGGGTCAGGCCACGGCGCTGACCAAGCTGACTTGGGTTTTCGCAACCGCGTTCATCGCCACCTCGCTGACGCTGGCGATCGTCTCAGCGCGCAAGGCCGATGGCGGCTCGGTGATCGAGACGACCACCACCGCCCCGGTTGAGGCCCCTGCCCCAACCGAAGCAGACTTGCTGCCACCAACGGCCGAAGACCTGCTGCCGCCCACCCCAGAGGCCCCGGCAGAAACCGCGCCAGCACCGGCTGAAACTGCGCCCGAGACGGCCCCGGCTCCCGGCAACTAAACACCACCCTTTGAGGTTATTTGCGGTCCGCAACCATTATGTTGCGGTCCGCAGTTGCGCCCCGGCCCCGGTCGCTCTATGTCCTAACTCCCGTGATACCGCGATTCCATCCGACCCGAATCGCGCAATTTAAACACGGGGGGCCACCAGTGGCGCGTTACATCTTCATCACCGGCGGCGTTGTTTCCTCCCTTGGCAAGGGTCTTGCCTCTGCCGCTCTGGGCGCGCTTCTCCAAGCCCGCGGCTACACGGTCCGCCTGCGCAAACTCGACCCCTACCTGAACGTCGACCCCGGCACGATGTCGCCCTTTGAACATGGCGAGGTTTTCGTCACCGATGACGGCGCCGAGACCGACCTCGACCTTGGCCATTATGAACGCTTCACCGGCGTCCACGCCCGCGCCACAGACTCCATCTCCTCCGGCCGCATCTATTCCAACGTCTTGGAAAAGGAACGCCGTGGCGATTACTTGGGCAAAACCATCCAAGTCATCCCCCATGTCACCAATGAGATCAAAGACTTCCTCCGCATTGGCGATTCAGAAGTCGACTTTATGCTGTGCGAGATCGGCGGCACCGTCGGCGACATTGAAGGCCTGCCGTTTTTTGAGGCCATCCGCCAGTTCATCCACGAACGCCCGCGTGGCCAATCCATCCTGATGCACCTCACGCTTCTGCCCTACCTCACCGCCTCAGGCGAACTCAAAACCAAACCCACCCAACACTCGGTCAAGGAACTGCAATCCATCGGCCTCGCCCCCGATGTCCTCGTCTGCCGCTCTGAACACCCGATCCCGGACAAGGAACTCGAAAAGATCGCGCTTTTCTGCAACGTCCGCAAAGAACATGTCATCCCGGCCTATGATCTGAAAACCATCTACAACGCCCCGCTCGCCTACCACGCCGCAGGCCTTGACCAGGCCGTGCTGGACACCTTTGGCATCGCCCCCGCGCCCAAGCCCAACCTGTCGCGCTGGACCGATGTGATGGACCGCCTCACCCATGCCGAAGGCGAAGTCCGCGTCGCCATCGTCGGCAAATACACCCAGCTCGAAGACGCCTATAAATCGATTGCCGAAGCGCTGACCCACGGCGGCATGGCCAACCGCACCCGTGTGCGCGCCCAATGGATCGACGCCGAAATATTCGACCGCGAAGACCCCGCCGCCCATCTGCAAGACTTCCACGCCATCCTCGTCCCCGGCGGCTTTGGTGAACGCGGCACCGAAGGCAAGATCAAAGCCGCCCGTTTCGCGCGCGAAAAAAAGATCCCCTATCTGGGCATCTGCCTTGGCATGCAAATGGCGGTGGTCGAGGCCGCTCGCAACCTCGCCGGCCTGCCCGATGCAGGGTCCGAAGAATTCGACCATGACGCCAAACGCTTCACCCCCGTCGTCTATCACCTGAAAGAATGGGTGCAGGGCAACCACACCGTAACGCGGGCAAAGGGCGATGCCAAAGGCGGCACCATGCGTCTGGGCGCCTATACCGCCAACCTGACCGAAGGCTCCAAGGTCGCCGCCATCTACGGCGGCACCGTGATCGAGGAACGCCACCGCCACCGCTATGAGGTCGACATCACCTACCGCGAGGCGCTGGAGGCCCAAGGCCTGATCTTTTCCGGCATGAGCCCCGACGGCAAACTCCCCGAGATCGTCGAGGTCAAGGACCACCCTTGGTTCATCGGCGTCCAGTTCCACCCGGAGTTGAAATCAAAACCGTTTGCGCCGCATCCGCTGTTCGCGGATTTTGTGCGGGCGGCGGTTGAGGTGTCGAGGTTGGTGTAGGGTGGGGTTTTACCCCACCACTCCCCCGCCCCGTAGGGTGCGCGTTTATAGCGCACCACGGCTCTGTTGCACAAATCCCATGAGGGATTCATCTCGTGAATCCAGCATGGTAGCTGTGTGGTATGAGTAAACCCACACCCCTCGCCTACAAGACCAGGAACTGGTCCGCCTATAACGAA
>Ga0105055_10008315_pt1:0-12500 | contig 13522 bp, 14 predicted proteins | sample BON03_FD_78090 | JGI IMG/M metagenome (GOLD analysis project Ga0105055, IMG submission 78090) | Freshwater microbial communities from Lake Bonney liftoff mats and glacier meltwater in Antarctica - BON-03 | ecosystem: Environmental > Aquatic > Freshwater > Ice > Glacier meltwater...
AGAGAACCCCTCAAACACGTGCCTTCAGAGTGGCGCAGCGCAGCTCGGCTCCGGGCAAAGGCAGCGCTGGGAAGAGCAGGTCGACCATCGCAATCTCTGCCACTTGCGCTGCCAGGTGCTGAACTTGACCTGCAGCTGCCATTTCACCAGGCAATGCTATACGGACAGGCACGCAACTTTTGAGCTAACCAGCCCCCCTGTGCGACCACCCTGCCGGCAACCACGCATCTGTGTGCCCTCCACAGCCCTGCCTGCAGCCTGGTTGACTGGGGCAGAGCCTGACAGCAGAGGGCGGCGGATTGGGCGTGTTTTCAACAATTTTTGATTTTTCGGAAACACCCCCAAATTTTGGAGGTGTTTCCAAAAAACTTCTGCGAGGTTCGGGTTTGCGGAAAGTGTCTCTGTTTTACTCACCAATTTTTCCCAGCTTGGAGAAAGAGACCCAATTCCATTGTTTTTTAATTTTCTATTCGATAGAAAACCGTCTGAAAACGTATCGTTTATTCTGTTTTGTAAGCACCTTGCAAAAATAATAGTGCGGACTTTGGAAATAGATGAATTGAACTAGACCCAAATCTGTGTGAACGGAAAGCATGTGGCTGTTTAGATTTGTATTGTAGTCTTGATTTGGATCTGCATAGGAATTTGTACACAAGCAAATCTGTCCAAATCGTAGTACACAAAATCTATGCATTCATTGATGTATTGAAACACTCAACTGCATACATGCTGAGAGTGAACATAGATGGGAAAAAGTCAATGTGTCAATTTTCCTATGCCAAACCAGAAATAAGGTCATTGCATGTAAGAACCCAACAAAATAATGACGGACAATTGTTGAATTAGGCAAACGGAATTAGACTTGCACATACAATTTAAATAACATGTAAGTAAATATTTCGTTATCTTCGGTCTTAACTGAATTTTTCCGTTCTCAGCAAAAGTTGTGATTTGAAGTGTAAATTAATCGGCATCTGGAGATTTGTACTGTACGACCCATTGGGTACGACTGTTCGAACAGCACATGGGGCCGATACGTTGACTTTGGTCCCAACCGACCCTGGTTCGAGTCCCAGGTGTAGCAGTAATCGCTTTGTGACATACTTCTTTTTGGTCTCCATGCCGGGTGAGTACACAGTGACTCAGCATTACCAAGTGACTAGCAAGGGTTGGGAGGCTTTCCAGATGTGTGCATTTCTGTGGAATGCACTCACAGTGCTTGCCAAAAATAGTGCATGGCAGTGTGTATCAAGAAAACAAAACAAAACAAAACAAGCCACAGACTTATCATCAAGTTAAGAAAGAAAGAAAGAAAGTTACAAGTTTCAAGTTCTTTCTTATATCCTACGTGACTACAGGTTGGAATTTCTACTCCAAATCAAACAAGAAATACCCGAGAGTGTTTGTCTGGTCTGTTTGTATGTGTTTGTGTCTACGATTGTACTCTTAAACCCTTGCATTGAGGCTGCACTGGCTTCCGAGCTACTCACTACCAACCATTCCACTGGATTCATGGGCAATCCTTTATGACTGCGTTGCGTAGTGGAGGTTCATGTCAGCAAAACAAAACAAAAGCCGTCTGCAGGAAAGCCTTTGGAAGAACTTGATAAGAAATGGTGAGACTGTCAACCATTTTCATGCGGGAGCTCCTGCGTGACTGGTTATCACTGTCCACCATGTGTGGGCATACATTTGTGTTCGCTGCGGCGTTGCGTGGTGGCATTTCACGTCAACATAACGAAATATATGGGCAGTGGGACAAACAAACGTGCTCTGGGCCAGCACAACGTAAATGCATTAATTGCTAATACATCAATTACATATTACATCAACAGAACAGTCATCCCATCAGGTGTCACGGTACACTGCAGAGAAGGGGGCTTCTGGAGAGTCATGGACTCTCAGAGACTCCTATTGTACAGAGAAACACTTCTGATACGTTTACACCAAGATTGATTAGGACTTAACAAGTTTGCTCGTGTGAATGAAGTATTTTGGATTCAGTGGTGATGGTTGGCGTTGTTGTCCCCGTCCTTGCTGACAACCCGCCTGCATACAGCCTTGTGCTCGTCTCGTTACATCAGGATTCATCAAAAAAAGAATCTTACATGCGGCGCAAGTGGAAAAATAAACTGCCTGCGGTGCAAGAAAATCTTGTCAGCGGTGTAAACTACTTCTCCCCTGACCTCCTGCACCTCACAAGAAGCTTCGTCTCAAAATTTGCTTGATTTTAACTGAAAGCGATCAAGAGAAGCGCTTCTCTCTTTCGTAAAGAAGTCATCATATTACCAAACCCCTAGGGGAACGAACATCAGCATGACTGTCACAGTAGAGAGCTTTCAACAAGAGAGTGAAAGAGAAGGGCTCCTCTTTCCCTCAAAACAGTTCTTTAATTGACACAACCCCAGTCGATCGTCATTGTGATCGTAATGGTGTAGAGCAAACAAACAAAACATATAGTATCCCTCAAGGGTGCGTATGCGTGGGGTGTCAACTCCACAATTACCAAGCACACAGACTCTGATGGTTACAATGTGTTCACAGACACGTCAATGCGCGTGGCGCAATGCTTTCACGAAAACAGTTGAAAAGGAGCCAGTCCATGATTTCATGTGTACTTAAAAACTTCTGTTTTGGAGAGAGTGAAGCAACCAAAAAAATGTCGCCCAAACATCCCGACTGAGCCCGTTTGGTCAGAAAGAACCCCGGGCCAAAAAAAGGTAGTTCCCAACAAAAAAAAGGGCTAGTCAAGAAAACAAGAAAGAAAATTAAAGAAAGAATGGAATGTTTGGGTTTAGGAGTGATCCAGGAATATCTGTGGGACGTTGAAATTTTACGAATTCGAAGAAGGTGTCATATACGAAGAATTAGCGAGCAAACTTGAAAGCGGTAGAAAAATGATAGACGAATTTGGCCCATTGAGTCGACCGTACCTGCCCAAATCGCGAGGGCAACCCGACCTGGCTCTTCAGGTGGATACCAAAACCTCTTTTTTTCTTCGTTCAAAAAAAGTACGCCCCCACCCAGGCTCTCGTTGACGACTAACAAAATAAAATCTCAAAACTTCTGATTTAATTTTTTGTTGGTTCGACTGCAAGAGTACAGAATTTAGTAGCGACCATATCAACATTTTCGTTTTTTCGTCTTACCTGTCAACTAATCCGTTCTGAACTTTCGCCAAAAAAACGTAAAATCTCTTTCACATGAGTTCAAACAAAGAAATAGAGATATCATATTTTAGGCTACACCCGTGTAACATATGCCAAGACACGTATATGTTAATGGGCTGGCTGCGAGATAGTTGGAAACTCCCCAACTTCATCTGAGGAAACTGCAACTACATTTTTGCTTTTGTTGTTGAAGACGTCAGCGGTTGGTTTCGAATTGAACATACCAGAGTGATGGTCGTCAGAGCGAGTAAGATTTGAAAAGAGAGTTCCCTGCAACATAATTATGATGAGGAATACAATCAGTTGCTGTCCATGATCATGATACTTTTCAAGAGTCCTTGTGTGTGTGTGTAGTGTGAAGTAGAACGTGAGGTGGCGGGCGCAGCGATGTGTGTGTTCTGCGTGGACTGCAAGTAATTACGTGCAGGTGTATGTGTACACGTATAATTTACATTCATGTATGCGTAGATACATATATATACACATACACTCACACACACATACCTTTTTATAGCGCCACATGATGATGGAGATCACGACGATCCAGTAGCCGAGGTAAAAAATGCACATACTAAACGTTGGTGATGCTCGATATCCCAAGAGAGCTCGAAACACGACACCTACATTGCCCTCCTTCAAGATTCCAAAGTCATCGTAACCTGGCCAACCCAAAATGAGTCACAATAAAACATCCAACTATGATAGCATGTTTCAATTGTCCCTTAATTTTCTCAACTAAGACAGCTCTCTGGCACACACTTGCTTCTTTCTTCATGTCGGTCAGACTTTTCGTGATTCGTTTTATATGCAAACCTGATGATTCGGGAATGAAACAGTGCGTTTCGATGACGCCTGTCCAAACTCGACCCATGGTTTCGTGCAAGCACCCGATATTGTAGACAGGGCGATAAAAGAACGGGTGGTTGACGGCTTTAAGTTGAGGTGCGGCGATCTGTTCCAACTCGATCACTGAGTAACTAGAAAGTCCTGCGGCGATAAAAAAAATGAACAACGTCGTGGCTTGGAAAAACCAGTTGGGATCCAGCAGGAAATACTTGCCAACCACCAGCACAAAGATGCCGAAGGCGATTCCGACCAGAATACCAGCAATAGAGCCGACGACGAGGCCGACCTCAGAAGTCGAAGAAGAGATGGGAAGGAGGAAGATAACTGTCTCCACTCCCTGAGAAATACAAAAAAATAAGATCGGAATATTTGATAATGCATGATAAGACAAGTAGAGGACAGTTGATCGTGTACCTCACGGAAAATGGCCGAAAATGTGATGAGAACAATCGCTTTCGCAGTCAGCTCTCCTTCATTGTTTTGGTCCAGAGCTTGGTGTCTAATATTTAAGGCATCCCTAAAATCAGAAACACATCCAAGACATGCCGACCACACTCCTCTAGCTCGAGGAGCATTCTGACTTTCGGCATCGCCCCCTTTTTCAATTCCCTCCTTCTTGTCTTGCATGAGCTTGCCCTCCCATTTGAGGATGAGATCCTTCTCATAATGTGTATATATATATGTATACAATACATGTAGAAAGTACGTGAGATTGAAGATGGGATACATTGAAAGTAATCTACAATACACGCGTTCATACGTGTGTGTGTGTATTTATTTATGTGTATACATATATATGTTGTACATATGTATATATATGTATATATATATTCATATATATCTAGCATATATATATATATACATGTATATATATATAGATATATATATATATATATACCTTAAGCCGTAAAAACTTGAAGGAAATTGCCGTTAAAATATAACAGGCAATGATTGCCAGAACTCCTTCAAAGGCGGCCTTGGCAGCTCCAGGTATCGCCTTGCCGACCGAATAAAAGATGATGAGCAAGATTGCACCAATGATGAAAAACGCGGCAGTGCCCACTATGACGCCAAACCACACCCACTTTTTCATGTGGTGCTGCATCAAAAAAAAACAGAGAGTTTGTGTTGTGCGTGGATTTTTTGGTACATGTATGTGAGAGAGAGAGCACGCGAGTGTGAATATGTGTGAGAGAGACGGAGAGCAAGGTCGAGAGAACGCAAGCGAGTGAGTTTGTGCACAGCATGGGTGTGATGTGATGTTTTGGCAGTGCATGCATGCATTGCGTTTAGGATGTGTGAGGGATGGTGTTGATGCACAATCAATGTGACGATGATTAATGAATTGATGGTTTGACTTGCCACGGACGTGCGAGAGATAGAATGTTTATGCAAGAGAGAGAGCGCGCGCGCGCGCGAGAGGGAGAGCATCTCAGGACTGACCTGCCCCGACTTGTGGAGGGCATTAAGAAGCACTGCAGCAATGACACAGCCCTCCATCGACTCCCGCACGCAGATGACGAACGCTGGGATGCTGAAAGAGTCATCGGCGCTCGAGACAATGACTGCCCCGCCCTCCTCGCAAGTCGCCAGCTCGAGGGTAAGTGCAACAACGAACAGAAAGCCTGTGAGTCCATTGGCATAGTGTCCGTTAAAACATACGGTGGCATAATACATGCCATCAGCCGTGATGGCGGGCAGTTGTTCGACTCGCGGTCCAAGACACGAGCATCATCAAGGGTCACTGTGCAATCGTGACAAACCTGATTTTTGAAGCCACGTACCGCCCAACATCCTGGCCCTTGTGCACGCCTTTGGACGCTGCATCCTTGTGAGGACTCCCTCCAAACTGTCTCGTGCAATCCTAGAAGAATAGTAGACTTTTGAGACAAGACCTGATCCGATGATTTTTTTTTGCACATTGGTGTTTCGTTTCCGAAAAGTACAGGATTCGATGGATTTTTTTTTGAACGGGCTCTAGGAACCAGACTAGGTAGGACCGTCATAATAATATCGACCCTCAGGTCCATTTTTGGTCCGCGAACTCGGAGATCCATTTAAAAACAGGCTGCAGCTTCGACGGGAACGTCACGCCCACACAGACGTACAATGGCACGAATCAGCACGCGTCTCACCAGGGCATCGTCTGTCACTCTGTGTGCCTTACTGCTTGTCGGTGTCCCGGCCTGCTTCGGTGAAGAGGGCGATGCCGCTACTACTGGCACATCCGCTGTGGGCACCGGCCCCTACGCGGGATTCACGACGTGCAACGATGTCTCTGAGCACGCCAAGATCGATCTGGACATCAAGGCGATCCAGGAAGAGATGGGCAAGGATACCGCGGCCGGCTGGACTGAAGCCACGAGCCTCTACGAGAACGGCAAAATGTCTAGCAAGGGCGGTACTCCAGAAGTTCTCCGGACACTCAAGGGCATGAGCCTCAAGATCGACGAACCCTTTGGCAAGCTGTACACCACGTATGAAACTGCGACAAAAATTTCCCCCCACAAAGTGGTGGCTGCCGCTTTGGCAGGAACTGACAGTGCAGACTACGGCAACTTCGCCACCGGCCCACACGCCAACACAACCGATTTCAGGACGGAACTCATCAAGAAGACTCTCAAGGTGTGTGATTTTCCGAGGAAATTTCCGTGTTCACACACTGCTGTATCCCTGACTCTATGCTCTCAACTGTGTTTCTGCAATCCCAACTAACGCCTTGGCAATTTGTCAGTTCCAAGTTTTGCAGCTCTACGCGCTTCACGAGATCGAGGCGGCCGTCGTGAAGTACAAAAAAGGCGAAAGTGCTACCAAGGCCTTAGATGAGTGGTGGGTCTTTTACGTTGGCTCCCTGGAGGATGGAAAGATGACATCTGGCTTCGGTCCTTACATCCTTCCTGAGAAGCGCGATGCTTTCTTCGGTAAGAATCTGATATCACCTGAGAATACCAAATCATCATTGAATGCTGCTGTATATAGATGTACTAAGAAATAAATATTGACACACAGGAACGGACAAGGCCAATTTGGCGAATGGAGGCAAATCGCAGGTGAATGACATGTTGATGAAGGCAACCGTGGAGATGAATGCTCTCATTGCCGATCCTTCAGTCCGAGCCAACGATGTCAAGCTCGACAAGATGCTCAAGTGCATCCGCGGCCAGCTCAAGGTGGCCCTCATCCAGGGCTGCATACAGTATGCCTACAAGACAGACACTACGACGGCATACCCTGGGACCAACACCGCCAAGGCCAAGGGTGAGCTGTGGGCCTTCTGCTCGGGTGTTCTGCCGTTCCTGCACGAAGCGAATACCACCGACGCTGCCACACTCAAGGCTGCCACAGACATCGCTATCATCAAGGACGCCAACCCTTCTTTCGCAACCATCATAGCTGTTTTCACGAAGGCAAATTTCAACAAGATGGGCGTTTTGTGCACGGACATCGGTGGCTTTGTGGCAAGTGGCGAAACCGGCAAAACGGTTACCGCGAACGACTTCCTCATGTGCACAGATGGAACCATTTCAAACACCGATGCCGACACTTCACAGTGCGTTTTCGAGGGCCTGAATTCATCGCCATGTCCTGCATCTGCCGCCCCTGCAACTACTCCTGATCCCAGCAAAAGTACTGCCATCCGCTCTCGACCCGGGATGGCGCTTTCGATGGTTGCTCTCTTTTTGTCTGCCGCGGGTTTGATGAACTAGGATCATTGGTGACAGGAGTCATGTATGCGCAAATCACCAGTCTTATTATATTGTTTATCAATTGGTGAGAAGAATAGAAATTCTAAAAAATGATTAATGAAATACCCTCCAAAAACAATCTGTCCCCTTCTGCTTCGAATCGAACTCCAGCAATTCAAGTAAACGCACAAATGTTAGAGCCTTTTTTGAAATCTGTACTATCTTGATGGATATGGTAGACTGTACACACTGCACACATACACACACACAATAGATCAAGGACAGACTGTTCTGTTTGCCAGTGTGTGTTTGCATGTGTGCTTTGATCGTAGGATATCCCCTTCCCCGGGGGCGTCTTCATTTTTGGTGGCATGTTTCTGTTCGAGGAGGCGGGAGGAACTTGACCAACTATGGGAAAAAATACCCTTGGTGGACAATCCCCCGGAGGGGGGGGTATCCTACTATCAGCTTCATGGATGCATGCATGTGTATGTGTACATGTGTGTGCAGTGCCCTTCTCAATTCCTTATGAGATATGGCAATTCCGTTTCAGATATGGGAATTCCTCTACCGTGTGTTTGCTTTTCCTATGTGTGTGCGGCGCCCTTCTCGACTCTCGAGTTTTTCAATCCATTTTGAAACATGGAAATGTTTCTCTGTGGCACTCACTGTCAGGCTTCTTTGTGCTAGTAAACTTCAAACAACCTTCTGACAGGAAAACTCTGGAATCATTCTCCCCTTGTCTGACGAGAATTTTCATGTTGGTTGTATTACCTTTGTTTGTTTGTTTGTTGCAACAATACCCGAAAAACTGTACTCCGCCTCCTGTGTTGGAAGGGAAGTAAACCCCCTGGAAGTGACCACACACGGGCAGAGGCACAAACCACGTGTGTACCAAAGACAGCGGTACAGACCACGTACTTGTCAATCTGTAGTTGACACTTTACAAGTTGACGGGCTGGTTCGCATCCCTGGACTTACGCCAGCTCCATACAAGGCGCATCCTCAGCCACCGAACGGCGTCCCCCAATGCCTTGTTTCACGTATTGGTTTTGGACGGGGGCCCGGGGAGGGGTAACACCATGAACGATTTGGTGGATAGAGATCGCGTACTGCCCGCCAACACACCCAATCTAAACAAGACCTGACTCACGTACCAGATTCGGGGAAATTGTTGATACATCATCATCGTATTTTTAGCAAAACAGGCACAGCAAGTACACACAGCAAGTCGGGAAGGGCAGCGTACCAGGGTGGTTTCGTTGTAGGTATTGTCATCATACTTTTATGTGCGACAAATATCACGTCAAACATATATCTAAACAATGCAACCTAGACCGTTTGAAGAGTGGATCGAAAAGGAGCACATCGGGTCCTTGATCGACTTGGGAGTCACATTTGTTAATAGATATCAAACGTTGACTAAGGCTAAGTATGACCTACAGGGTGGCGAAGATGTATAATGAATTGGCGAAAGGGTAAGGTTGTGCTTGGGTGGGTTATCATCAAGGATAGGGGAGGTGATCATCATCAACATCGGCAAGGCAACACTAAGGTTTATCCGCGTCATAAACCGTTAGAAGGGGTTCTCTTACCCCAGAGTCCTCCGTGACTATTCTGAGGGTCATACCATAACCCCCCCCTATACAGTGTCTCGTGACACTTTCTCAAACTCACATTCGCACATGGTGCCTTGCACCATTTCTCGCATAACTGTCATACTCAGTCTAAATGAGCATTCCCCACAATTTAAAAACACTATGTGATATAAATCAAGACACACAATACAGAATCAACATACACACCGTCGCGTACGGAGTAAAACGGGAACTCCGCCTTACAAATTCATATAATACATATGAAAATACACACAAAACAAAATTATGTCACATAACTAAAACGTCTGTGCTCCTACGTGTATGCGCATCTACAAAGTTACCCATCGCGTTTGCCACAGGCGCAACTCACAGGTCTCTGCCTTGTAGACACACATACCCGCAGGTCTCTATAAAAAATGAAAATGTGCACCCCAAAGGCACACCGATCTTGATGTCAGCGGGAGTGCATGCCACCACTCGTTGGCCATTAAATGCATCCCGTCTTGTCAGCCCTTGACTGGTCTTTTCGTCAGCCCTTGACTGTTCATCCTGGCTTGTCGGCCTTTGCTGGGTCGTCTCGTCCTCGCTCGTCAGCCCTTGGTTGGCAGGTTGTCTCTTCCTTGACGTGCCACTGCAGCGTATGCAAGCCACACTGGGCTTCCTCCGGTGCACTGTCACGAACATCAAAGCGGTCCAAGTGCCGCTGATGCAGTGTGGAGGCGCTCTATCTCAACCTCGGACAGCCACACAGGTGTGTTGTCCAGAGTGACACGAAGGTAAGAGTAGCCCAATGATGCCAAGACAACCATGGAGTTCAAAGCACACAAATGCGACGAACTGGGGGGTCCAGTGAATGTGATAGGTCCCCAAACTCAGCCCAAGTCATTCAGCACAGATGGTGCAGGCCGTAGAGGACTGCCCGACTGCAACAGCTGATCCAACTGCGCGGACGGCCAATGCACTTGAAAGAGAGAATAAAGTTTATTATAAGACAACCAGCAATAGGAGGAAAAGATGATTATGATTGAGAAAACTCCTGGATCTCAGATGTGCTCCCCAGCACTTGTAACTCCAAATCGATCGACGACATCGGAATCAAATTGTCGTCAATGTACACTTCGCAGTACGGTGTTTCTGTCATCCGACGCCATACGTGCGGCTGGCGCACTCCATGCTGTAGTGCAGCTGCCCGCCGGTCCTGCAGTGATCGCTCTCGGTCGTGGCCCTCTGTATCTGTACTGGCCAACGTGTGCAGGGAGTGGGTCAGTCGTCATACACGTCAGCTGCTGCCAGCTGTTCCCCCCCACCGTCTGCGTCGCCGAGTGTTCTGCGAAAAAATACGTAGTTACTCAAAGGCTGGCCAGTTGTGTCTTACTGCCTTCAGTAGTGATGTCAGAACTGAGTCGCAAGAAAACACGATTCCTTTTTCTGCTCTCTGCCACCGGTCGATCTTGCTTTCCCGCTGCTTGTGCTCCCCGAGGCCTCTGCTACCAAGTATAATGAAATGGCGCAAGGGCAGGGGTGTGCTCGGGTTATCATCAAGGATAGGAGAGGTGATCATCATTAACATTGGCAAGGCAAAACTAAGGTTGATACGCGTCATAAACCCTTAAACGGGCTTCTCTTATTCCATAATCCTCCGTGACTCCTCTGAGGTTCATACCGTAACCCCCCTCCATATTTAGTGTCTCGTGACAAGATGTATAGGATGCCTTATCTTCATAGGTCGCTTTCCACAAAAGAGCCCTATTGTGGCCCTTTTGTGGAAAGAGACATGCAACTTAAGGCATCCCATGCATCTTCGCCACCCTGTACTTTTGGGCTACTTTTTTGCCAGACAACTTCTGCCACTAAAAAGAAAGAAAGCACTACAGCAGTCCCTCCGAATATAGAACCCACTTTTTTTTTGTCCAGGTATTCCTGTTTCTAACAATATTGTGAGGCGGCATAGAATTTCTTCAGTCCTGAATCTAAGTGTGCATCCAAATCCTGGGACTACAAAGAAAGAAAGACAGAATGCTACAGATTCTATCAGCTGGGTTCTACCGTGACAATCCAAGGGACTGCTGTAAGTAAGAAAGAAAACACTCACCATCAAATACACAAACATGCGGCTGTAGAGCCGATCCGAGACCCAGGATTTGTTTTGTTTTGTTTTGTTTTGTTTTCAAGCAAAGTCGACAAGGGGGAACAGAACAGGTATGGGCGCGACGTAGAGATACGTTCATCCTCCTTCCCCTTTTTGTGGCTGTGCTGTAATATATCTTCTTTCTTCGTCACGGTTTAGACTGATCATAGAAAACTCCCTCAGGTGGCAAAACTACAGCCAAGTAGACGATACGAAGCGATTGTGTGAGAATGTGTACGGAAACACACATACACACACACACGCACACACAAATGCGCACACAATCAATCTGTGTACGTGTGTGTGTGTGCGAATATGTGTATTCACTCACAGAGGAGCTCTGGATTAAAGCACCGTCGACTATTTGCATTTTGGCTGTAGTTTGTTGGTCCCACTCTGCAAGGAGATCCATAATTGGGACAAAGATGCTCGTGGAAATCCTGGCAGTAGTGATGATTTTAATCCAGATCTCCTCCTCCCGTGGAAAATGTCAAAATTCCAGCATTGAGCAAAGCACAAAACCAAGGCCGCCACTAAAGTGAAGACAGATGGTGTGTGTGTGTGTGTGTGTGCATGTGCGAATGTATTACGCAAAACGGCACCCACATCCACACGCAAACCCACACGTGTACACTCACCCACATCCACGCCCACACCCAAACTCATATTCCACGCACACACTCACGCACAAGTAAGCACACACTCACACACACCCCCTTTCTCTCTCGACACACACACACACACACACACATACAAATTTCTCGCTCTCTTTCTCTCTCTCTCTCTTTTTCTCTCTCTTTCTCTGTTTCTGTCTCTCTGTCTCTGTCTCTCTGTCTCTGTCTCTCTATATGTGTTTCTGTCTCTCTATCTCTCTACATCTTTCTCTTTCTCTCTCTTTCTCTTTCTCTCTCTCTCTCTCGCGTGCGCTTTCTCTCTTTCTCTCTCTCGCGCGCGTGTGCTTTCTCTCTCTCTGTCTCGCGCGCACGCGCTCCCTTTCTCTCTCTGTCACGCGCGTGCTCTCTCTCTTTCTCTCGCTCTTGCTCCCCCCCTCTCTCTCCCTCTTTCTCTCTCT
>Ga0105055_10008316_pt1 | contig 13522 bp, 4 predicted proteins | sample BON03_FD_78090 | JGI IMG/M metagenome (GOLD analysis project Ga0105055, IMG submission 78090) | Freshwater microbial communities from Lake Bonney liftoff mats and glacier meltwater in Antarctica - BON-03 | ecosystem: Environmental > Aquatic > Freshwater > Ice > Glacier meltwater | place: Lake...
GCCAAATAAAGAATAATAGCTGCCTGAGCATCTATTACCACCAAATTGGCAATCCAGTAGGGCTGGTAGAACTTGATTTTTTCGGGGTGCATTTGCGCAAGACTATTGATTTGCTCAAGCAAAGGTCCCTGTGTTGCCGCTGCCTTATCTGCCAATGCCTTTACTACCCTGCGTACCCTTGTATCCCGATTGGCTTGTTCTGCATCCAGTTTAGCCGAGAGGGCAAAGTTGTCTACTTGGTCGGCCAGCAGTATGCGCACCCTGAAATAATCATTTTGTCGAGCGGGATCGGTAAGTTGACTATGCAAAGGGCCATCAATGATGCCATTTTGTGCAAAAGTAGTCAGCTGTAGGAATAGAAGTGAAAAGCAAAGGAGAAGTTTTGTCATTCGTGTAATTTTGATTTCGCTTAAGTGGAAGGCGTGAACGCCAAAAAAGTTTGAAGCAACTAATATACGCAAATGGAGTCAATAGCAATTCGCAATGCACGCATCATCAATGAAGGTTTAGATTTTGAAGGCAACCTATTGCTGAAAAATGGCCGTATTTGGCAAATCAGTGGATTACAAAAATTGCCGGTTGCCGATCGTGTTGTTGATTTAAGGGGTGATTTGTTGCTTCCAGGTATTATCGACGACCAAGTTCACTTCCGCGAACCTGGCTTAACGCACAAAGCCGACATCCGCACAGAATCATTGGCAGCCGTGGCCGGTGGCATTACCTCTTATATGGAGATGCCTAATACCGTTCCGGGTGCGACCACGGTTGAGCTATTGGAACAGAAGTATAGCCGGGCAGCAGAAGTATCGGCGGCCAACTACTCTTTTTTTATGGGCACCACCAACGATAACTTGGCTGAGATCCGGAAAGTGGACTTTAGTAAGGTATGCGGCCTGAAAATATTCATGGGCAGCTCCACAGGTAATATGTTGGTAGATGACCTCCATACCCTTTCCCAAATATTCGCAGAAGTGCCCGCTATTATTGCCGTGCACTGCGAGGACGATAAAATGATTGCTGAAAATCTGGAAAGGTATAAAGCTGAGTATGGTGAAAACCTGCCTGTCCACTTTCATCCCCTCATCCGCGATGCCGAGGCTTGCTTCGCCTCTTCTTCAAAAGCCAAAGCACTGGCCGAAAAATACAATAGCCGCCTACACGTGCTACATATCTCTACGGCAAAAGAAACGGAGCTCTTCCGCAATGACTTACCGCTTGAGCAAAAACGCATCACTGCAGAGGCCTGTATCCATCATTTATGGTTCAGTGACGAGGATTACGAAAGACTTGGGAATCTGATTAAATGGAATCCGGCGGTCAAAACCAAAACAGATCAAACGGCAATTTGGAAAGCTTTGTTAGATGGCCGGATAGATGTTGTGGCGACAGATCATGCCCCCCACACGCTTGAAGAAAAACAAAAACCTATGCTGCAAGCACCATCAGGTGGGCCATTGGTACAACATAGTCTCGTGGCCATGCTCGAATTTGTACGGCAAGGTCAACTGAGCCTACCTATGCTGGTGCAGAAAATGGCACATAACCCGGCCATCTTATTTCGCGTTGCCAATCGGGGGTTTGTACGCGAAGGGTATTGGGCCGATTTGGTGGCCGTAACAAACCGCCCTTGGCAAGTAACGAAGCATAACCTATTGTATAAGTGTGGTTGGTCACCCTTTGCAGGTGAAACGTTTCAGTATCAGGTGTCACATTGTTGGGTAAATGGCCAATTGGCTTGGAAAGAGGGGAAATTCGATGCCGCCGTTCGTGGGCGTAGGCTTAATTTTGAACAAAACTGATATTCTCTTTTGTCAAGCGCCAAATCGTACTTCAGACATTTTAAAGCCCTATTTTTTGAGGTCTTCTAATTTCAGGGGTCGATTTTTCCTCAAAAAAATGCAGTAATAACCCGCATTTTGAGCCAAATGCGGAAAAAAAAGTTGGACTGTCGCGAAAAAGACAGGCGAAAAATTTCTTAGATTAGGACTTCTAATTTTAGCACATGATACAAAAACTACGTAAATGGATTGTTGCGATAGCCTTTATGGCAATTTCTATGTCGGCAGCAGCACAGTTGGGAGCCGATATTAATGGCCCCGGAGGAGTGCCAGGAATAGCCAACACCAACACTTTGGTAATTCCATGGAGTACCGTATGGGAAGATGGTCGCCACCAGTATTTATACCGCGCATCAGAATTAATCGCTGCGGGTGTAACGCCAGGCATTATTGATAGCTTAGGTATTTACATTACCTCCGTTGGTTCCCCCGATGTTTCCAATATGGAAATAAAGGTGAAGCTGACTGCAGCAATGGATGCAAGTGTTTTTGATCCAGCTGGTATGGTTTTAGTTTACTCTTCGGCTTTACATACGCCTTTTGTCGGACTAAATGCTTTTAAAACAACCACACCAGTTTTGTGGGACGGAGTTTCCAACTTATTGGTTGAATTTTGTTACGATAATACGGCCTGGTCGTCAGGACATGGCACTCGTGCCAGCAATGCTGGTTTTCCGGCTACCTATTACTACTTTGCTGATGGTGCTGCCGGTTGTTCAATGACTACTGGTAGCAATGGCGCTGTAAGTGATCGCCCAGATTTACGTATTTCTGTACTCGCGGCTAGCGGCCGGGATGCGCGCATGACGGCATTAATTGCACCCACCAATCTGATAGTTGGTAACAACCAAGTTGTTGCGCGCATAGCGAATGTTGCCGCCGATCCGATTTCGAGCGTAGACTTGGCGTATCAATTAAACAATAATCCGCCGGTAACTGTAGCCGGAGTAGCCATACCTACACCATTAACACCTGGTCAAGGTTTTAGCTACACTTTCGCTACACCTTTGTCCATCACTACGCCAGGTAGCTACACCTTAAGGGTGTGGCTCAGCAACGCCAACGGCTTAGGCCCTGACAACAATACGAGTAATGATACAATCGTACGAAATATTTGTACGGGTTTAACCGGTACGATTACGGTTGGGCCTACAGGCACTTATCCAAATATTGCAGCAGCTGTTGCTGATTTGAATAATTGTGGTATCAGCCAGTCGGTAACCTTCTCCATTCAGCCAGGTACTTATTACGGTAGTTATACCTTGACTAATATATTAGGTGCGGTTCCACCAAATAGCATCACTTTTACCTCTTCTACCAGCAATGCTGCCGATGTGATTCTGATTCACGACACGGCAGCTGCAGCAGCAAACAAGACGATCTTTAATGTAATCGGCACACCGAGTGTGAATTTCTCTCTGATGACGTTCAGACGCACTGTGAATGCCCCCACAGGTACTTTTTCTCAAGTGAGATTTGCCAGTGAGTCTAATTTCGGTACGGTAATAGGTTGTGTGTTTGATGACCAAACACCTTTGGCTACGACTTCTTTTAGTAACTACGGTATTTTCGCTGATAATGCGGATAATCTGAATATCACGGGTAATACTTTTAATGGTTTTTACTATACTATTTATCTGACGGGGCCAACCACGAATAGTGCTTATGAGAGCTTCAACCAGATTACCAATAATACCATAACGAACTATCGGTACGGTGTTTATGGCATTAATCAATCGATGACGAATGTATCGGCCAATATCATTTCTACTGCTGCCTCTACTTTCGGTTACGGCATATATATGTCTCGAATTATTGGCATGACGGTGAGCGAGAATACTATTTCGGGTACACTCGCAAATGGTGGTATGTTCATTGTGAACGCCAATGACAGTCTTGGTTTGGAAAACAGAATTGTAAATAATTCAGTATCTGGCCAGTCGTTTTTACATACAGGTGGTTTTACAAGTTTATATGGTATCTACTTGAGTGGCTCATTTAGTTCTTTCGCTACCGCACCTGTAAACCCACGCGACCGGGTAGAGATTACGCATAACTCTGTGAATATTGGCGCTAATCCAACTGCGGGTGCCACCACGCTTATGGCGCCCTTGTTCTTAACAGGCGGTAGCAATACCACGCCAGCTTGGAATGGTGCTTCCATACGCAATAATATGTTGGTAGCCTATCAGCCTTCAGGAGCGAATCCGGCATCTGGCATGCGCTCGCTTTATTTTAGTCACGACAGTTTGGTAGCTGTATCGCTCTCAAACTATAATAATCTGTATTTATACGACGAGGCCAATGGTGTGGCATCAACGAATGCCGTCGTCCGCGTGGCTGGAATTGAGCATTTGACGCGCGCTGACTGGACAACAGCCAGCACCCAAGATGCTAACTCAATCAGCCGGAATCCTGGATTCAGCTCGTCGACTTTGGCCATTCCTACCGCATTCCTTACCGATAATTTGGGGACGCCAATAGCAAACGTGACTACCGATATACTGGGTGCTGCACGTAACGCTACCACGCCTGATATAGGTGCTTACGAGTTTACGCCTTCACCTTTTGATTTAGGTATTACTGCAGTAATATCGAATTCAGCCTGTGCCGACAGCAACCAAGCTGTTAGGGTAACAGTTAAAAACGTGGGTTTTCAGGCCTTTAATTTTGCTACCAACAATTCTGTGCTTACACTGACTGTTGGCGGTCCAATCCCGCAAGGTTTTACTCTAAACATTAATACGGATTCACTTCAGGTAGATAGCTCACGTACTTACTTAGTTTCAAGTGCTGTTAACTATTCAACTGCGGGTGCTTACACCTTGACAGCTGATTTGACAGCACCAACCGATGGTAATGTTCTAAATAATACAGGTACACGGACGATATCTTTTGCAACATCGGCTCCACTACCGTTTAGCCAAAACTTTAATGGCCTAACTACTCTTCCCAATGGATTTGCAACCAATATGGGCTTTGATCTAATAACTGGATTTTCGCAAACACCTGGTTTACGTTATAATGTTTACGCCTCCAATGCTTCAAGTGTTACACTTCCATTGTTAGGCCCTGTTCCTGGACCAGGTTATATTTTTGAATATGCTTATAAAATGACCACTTGGGGTGGTTGGGTTTGGCCTGGAACTGCGCTGCCATTAGGCGTGGGTGATACCATTAGAGTTGAAGTTTCAACGAATTGTGGCGTAAGCTTCCAGACGATATCCAATTTGACGGATCAGAATTATGTAGCTTCCAATCAGTTTGCTTTCGGCCGGTTGAACTTGACGCCATATGCTGGTCAGCGCATTGCCTTACGCATTTCGTTCAGGCAGTCGAGTGGTATAGATGTTTATTTTGATTTAGATAATTTCCGTATTTTCTTGCCGCCTCCTGTTGATTTGTCTGTTGACCGGATACTTCGCCCGAATAGTGGTTGTGGTTTGGGTTCAGACACGGTATCTGTTCGTTTAATCAACAAAGGCACTGCAGCACAAAGCGCTTTCCCATTGCTCTATGCAGTGAATGGAGCTACGCCAGTATCAGAAACTTTTGCTGGCACCATTAATCCAGGTGATACGGTTATTTACAACTTCACCACGCTTACGAATCTTAGTTTACAAGGAAGCACCTACAATTTTGTAGCCTACCATGGTCGCGCTGGAGATGCCGATTTAACCAATGACACCTCAAGAACTTCTGTTACCAACATCCCTGTTATTAATACCTTCCCTTATGTTCAAGGCTGGGAGAATGGCAACGGAGGCTGGTTGGCAGGCGGAGCAGCATCGAGCTGGGCCTTAGGTACACCAACTGTTGCAGGTGGCGCAGCTCCGGCATACAGTGGAAACAATGCTTGGGTGACTAATCTGGCGGGCGATTACAACAACGGCGAAAACTCGAACATCACCTCACCTTGTTTTGATCTGAGCGCGCTAAGTAATGTCCGTGTTAAGTTTGGCGTTTGGTTTGAAACAGAGCAAGGCTGGGATGGCGCGAACTTACAGTTCAGCACGAATGGCGGTTCAACTTGGACTGTAGCTGGAACGGTTGGAAGTGGTATCAACTGGTATACTTCTGCAACTGTAATTTCAAGCAGTGGACAGCCGGTTTGGGCCAACATCGGTGGCGTTGGTTCAGGAGCATGGTTGCCTGCGGAGATAACTTTGCCGCAATTGGCAGGACAGGCTAGCGTACGTTTCCGTTTTAACTTCACTTCGGATGGCAGCGGCCAGGCTGAAGGTATTGGAATAGATTCCTTTATTGTTGACTTGCCAACTGATCCTACCATTAATACGGTTACCGTGGCTACTGATAGTTGTATCAATGCATCCCGCGCCATTACAGCGAATGTCACGCAGTTCCGTTTATTGACCAGTGTAAATCTGCATTACAATATCACCAATACATCAACTTACACGGCTATTCCAATGACCCGTGTAGGCACAACCAGCAACTGGACGGCAACTATTCCGGTAAGTGCTCCAGTAAACCGTAACCGTTATTTTGTATCGGTAGTTGATTCGCTTGGTTTGAGGGATACATCGAACGTAACCTCTTACACCGATAACTATTTGAGTGTAACGGTATTCCCAACCCTTAGAAATGCAGCCATCGGTGACACAGTCATCCTGCGTGCAAGGGCGGTTGGTATTGCCAATGTAAAAATTACAGAGATAGTCCAGTTTCGTGTAGGAACAGGTGCAACCGTAGCGTATCCTGCTTATGTAACCGGACAAGATTTGGTTGAGATCAGTAATCTGGGTAGCGGTCAGGCCGACTTGAGTGGTTTTGGCTTTGAAGTATTTGGTGCAGGTGCACGTACCTACACTTTCCCTTCAGGAGCTGTGATTGCAGGAAATAGTGTTTTGGTGCTACACTTAGGTCTTGGAACGGACCTTGCACCAAATGCTTACTACAACACAGGTGGTGGGTCAGATGCGATCTCTTCTGCCTCAATTACAGGTTATGTGCTGAAAAACTTGGCAGGCGTAATTGTTGACGTCGTAGCATCGAATGGCTATATTTTCGATGTTACCTCTGGCGTTACAACGGCTAATTGGTCTGGTACAATAGCAGCCATGAGCGGTTTTGCCGGAGCTAGCCGGATTAACAGTGATAACAATACTGCTTCCGACTGGGTTGTAAGCTCGATTGCGCTACCAATGACAGTGGGTGTATTAAATCCAGGTATGATTCTCAGCACACCTGCTGGGGGCATCGTTTGGAATACAACACCTCCTACCAACGGGGATACTTTAGTGGTTGGTCCATTTACCACTGCAGGTACATTTATCTATACCGCTACAGTGAGCGACGGTCGTTGTACCGCTGCGGCTACATCTACCGTGGTGGTGGGTAATAGTGCTCCAGACATTGGTGTTTCACTTGTTGCAACGCCTGCGAGTGGAACTGTTATCACCAATACAAGCCCTATTAACGTGTCTGTACGTATGAAAAACTACGGTGGTGTTCCAGCAACTGGATTCGACGTGGAATATCGTGTAAATGGTGGTGCGTCTATCATTACCAACTCGGTTACCCAAACCATAGCCCCTGGCGATTCGATGATGCATACCTTCACCTTAGCATGGACTCCTCCTGCAACTGGAGGCACCTTCACCATCTGTGCGAATACGACTGGCATGCCAAACGAAGTGAATCGTGCGAATGACACTTCTTGTCTTGTGCTTACCTCAACGGTAAGTGTAGAGGAGCTAGCTGCAAATGGCCGTTTGATTGGTAAAGTTTATCCTAACCCAGCAGAATCTTTCGTGAACTTCGCGTTCAATGAATTCCAAGGCAAGGGTACACTTGAAATCCATGATAATTTGGGTCGATTAGTAGCGACTATCGCGGTTGATCGCGAAAATGGAAAAGTACAAACCGTTCGTACCGACAGCTGGTCGGCGGGTATGTACAGCTACCGCTTTATTGCGGCAGATCAGGTGCAGCATGGTAATTTGATTATCAAGAACTGACCGCTAGCTAGACTATCAATTGATGAGCCCCGTCTGTATTCAGGCGGGGCTTTTGTTTTAATGATTTTTTAATTTTCTATTCAGCTTTTTGAGCTTGTTTTTTTTCGAAATTGCGTCAAAATTCGCTCTTCTATGAAAAAAAATCTACTTCTTTGGGTTGTAGTTTTGCTGGGGATCACTTTCCCTGCAACCGCTCAAAACGACTTGTATACTTCGCCGCCACTCACGGGTGGTAATGGTGCAGGTGGTGGAGGTATTACCTTCAATTTAAAGTCAAATACGTCTGTTTTTCTAGATAGTATTTTTATCGCCTTGTCAGGTTCAGTGGGTACACCTACCAATCTCGAAATTTGGATCGCCAATACAGCCATTAATGGCAATCCGCAAGTAGGAACTAGCCCAGCTTTTACGCAAGTAGGGGGTAACATCCCAACTACTGTTGAAAATCCATCGTCCACTGCTCCTGCTGCATTTATCATGTCCAGAATAGCAGTTCCAGGAGGTTTGTTACTTACGGCGGGTACTACTTATGGCTTTTATGTGGGTGTGCCTACTGGTTCAATTGGTGCGCCAATTTACCAAACATTTTCGCCGGCTACAGGTATTGATACCTTTACCAACGGGATTCTTACCATTTATACCGGCACTAATGTAGGTTATGGCGGGCCTCGCCCTACGCATCCTAACTCACCTCGTCAGTTTGTTGGGGGTGTAAGTTATTCTCCAGCTAGTGGCCGTGATGCACGTTTGGCAGCCCTAATCGCCCCAGTTGTACCGGTAGTAGGGCCGAATCAGGTGATTGCCCGCGTTCAAAATGCAGCGGCAGACCCTACTCACAAGTAGATTTTGGTTACCAGCTGAATAATAATACCCCAGTAATTGTGCCTGGTGTGCTCATTCCAGTACCTCTTTCGTCTGGTCAGTTTTACGATTATACTTTTGCCACACCGGTTACGATTCCTGCCACCGGAAGCTACGTTTTAAAAACATGGGCAACCAATGCGAATAATCTGGGCGCAGATAATACTCCTAGCAACGATACTTTAACCCGAACAATATGTACTGGTATTTCTGGAACATTTACCGTTGGGGCTTCTGGTTCATATCAGACAGTAGGAGCTGCAGTAGCAGATCTAAACAACTGTGGTATTAGTGGTCCGGTAACCTTTTTGATTCAGCCAGGCACTTATTATGGCAGCCATACTTTGGCGCATATTCTGGGTGGAAATAGCATCAACAATGTAACCTTTACGAGTGCTACCGGTGTTGCATCCGATGTAACATTATTTCACGATACAGCAGCCGCTTCTAGCAATAGAGTGCAGTTTACGGTTAATTCATCAACGAAAGTATCGTTCACTAACCTTACTTTCCGCCGTTCAATTATGCCCACAGCTGTCAATGGTTGTATTACCTACGGTAACAATGCTGTTGCAGAGGTAATCAACTGTAATTTTATCGATCAGCTTGAAACGGTATCTACTTTTAACGTTGGTGTTATGGTAAGTGGGGGACAAGGCCTGGTTACCGGTAGCAGTTTTAGCGGTTTTTATTATGGTGTGATGCTTAATGGGCCGAATGTGAGTCCATTTGTGTCTACCAATCAAGTATTGCTCAATACATTCAACCGTTACCTCTATCGTGCGATTTATGCGTTAAATCAGAGTGATGCTTTAATCATTAATAACGCTATTTCTGGTTTTGCAGCAACGAGTACGGTTGGTGCAGGTATTTGGGCAGCGAATGGTTTTAATATTACCATTGCTTCCAATAAGATCACTGGCGATATGAGTGCCAGCGGAATTATTGTGTCGAACTTGAATGCAGACGTTAATAATATCACGCAAAACACGAATAAGATTTACAACAACGTCATTGCAGGTTCGCAAAGTCCAACGATTACCTCTACTGCACTGGCCCCTACGCCTATCAATGTTTTAGGTTCATTTTCAGCGACGGCCATTCCGCCGAATCCAAGAGATGCATATGAGATAATCAATAATACGATAGCTTATTCCTTAACCACAAGTTCGACATCTAACTTTTCGGGTGGTTTGTATTTCACGGGGGGCTCTGCTACATTACCTGCTTATGCTTACTTGAATGTACAGAATAACCATGTAGAGGTTAACCCGTTAACGGGTAATTTGCCAACTGCATTCCGACTTGTTCGTTTTGTACAAACGAGCATAATCGACTCTTTAACGAGCAGCCACAACAACTACCGTATGGGTGGTGCTGTAGTGCCAGCATTTTTCAGAGATAACTTGGCTGTAGTAGATCACGTCACGCTAGCGGATTGGCAAACGGCAACTGGCCGCGATGCCAACTCAGGCACCATAAATCCTGTTTTCATCAGCCCTGTTATTCCGATACCATCGAGTACAGCTTTCGATAACCGGGGTACGCCAATTGGTTATGTGAACATCGATGTAGACAACAACGTACGTAGCGCTACCACACCGGATATTGGCGCCTATGAGTTCACTGGATCAATTTTCTCACAGGTTTCGGTTACTCTTTTGAGTGACACAGTGCTTGGTCCAAACCGATTCGTAGTGGCCTCTATTACAGATAGCACTTCTGCCATTTCGCCGAATACGGCTAGATTATTTTACAAAAAATCTAATCAGGCTATTTGGCTGTTGGACAGTCTACCTGTAATCAACGCAAGTATTTACCGTTTTACAATTGATACCCTCCGTTTGGGTGGAATACGCAATCTGGACACTATTCAGTATTATTTGGCGGTTCGTAATGCGACCAACACTGTTACTACGGCTCCATTGGGAGGTAATGGTTTGTTCTTAGCAAATCAGGTGGTTCCACCTACGGTTTACAATTACAGAATTCTCCCGGTGGCCTTTGGTAATTATCGTGTGGGTACTTCGGGACCTGCTGAATTTGCTACTTTAACGGCTGCGGCTAATTTTTATAGTGCCGCTATCCTAGTAGGGCCAGTTACTTTCACTCTAATTGATACGGCTTATACAGCTACGACTGGAGAAACATTCCCGATTGTGTTTACAGGACGGCCATCGGCCAGTGCAACGCGAACCACTACCATGTTTCCAGCAACGAATCGTACCCACGTTTTGATTGAAGGTAACGCACCTACAAACAATGGTGCACTCGTTCTCCGCGGGGTGAAGTGGTTTACTTTAGACGGTTCAAATAATGGAACTACAAGCCGTAACCTCACTGTACGCACGAATAGTACGGCGACAACCAATGCTGCTATTTTTCTGCGCAGTAGTCCAGGTGAAACGGTGAATACGGTAACCATTAAGAACTTGAATGTAATAGGTGGCACAACTACGATTAGTTCTACCTTTGGTATTATGGCACAAGGTATTGCGCCAAGTACGTTTGGGACTGCAGATTCACTGAGTAACCTTACCATCGACAATATCTCCGTTTCTCGCGCTTTCTACGGTATTTTTGTACGTGGTAATTTCACCAATTTGAGCTCGAATGTAACGATAACCAACAACAGTATTGGCGCGTTAGATACCGCCAGTTTTGTTATTTTCCGGGGTATTGATATGCAGAATATTCAGAATGCTACCATTAGCCAGAATACCATTTTTAATCTGGTGACTACAACGGCTACTTCGCAATCAGCTATTGAAGTGGGAGGAACAGCGCTTTCCAATAACCGGATCAGCCGCAATTTGATTTGGGGCATTAAGAACCTGAATACAAGTGGTTGGGGTGCTTATGGCATCAATGTCATTTCAGGTGACTCAGTAATTATCGATAACAACGTCATATACGATTTGAGAACGCTCAATTATTCGAATACAAGTCAGACTTTTAATGCTTTTGGTATACGCTTAGCAGGTGGCTTGGGTCACAGAGTACATTATAACAGTGTTTATATGTACGGCAACTACACCAATATCACTACAGCTGGGGGTGCTGCCTCGGCCTTCGGTATTACGTCTACGGCTGTTACCGGAGATGTCCGGAATAACATCTTCGCCATGAACGCAAGCTCTACTACCCCGATTTCATCATTTAATGCTATTTGGGTGCCAACATCGTACAGCTTTAGTAATCTGACACTTAACAACAACGCTTATCATGTGGATACCAATGCCCAAAGTTTTGTTGGGCGCATAGGCATTACAGCAGGTAGTGGTAACTATGCAACCGTTGCCGACTGGAAGCTCATCTCTTCGGTTGGAAATGTCAATAACGATAACTTATCTGTTCCACCTGTTGGCCGTAGTTTACCACCTTTTGTGAGTACAACTAACCTCAATATTCCAGCGGCTACAGTAAGCGGTATTGAATCGGGAGCGGTTTTGATTAGCAGACTTGGTCTTCCAAATACGGATTATACAGGTGCCAACCGTCCAGCAGGCCCAGGAACCGGTCCAGATATGGGTGCCTATGAATTTAATGGTGTTGCCTTGCCTGACATCTTTCCACCGTCGTTTGACTCAATTGTGGTGTCAAATAATCAGAATGAATGTGCACCGACGAGCCGGACTATTACTGTCTTCGGGCGTGATAATAACGGTGGACGTGGTATAGATTCTGTTCAAGTATTCCGGTCGGTGAATGGCGTAGCTTCAGGTGTTATATTGCTTGTGCGCACGGCTGGAACGGCTTTGGCGGGTACTTGGTCTGGCGTAGTTCCTGCTGCCGGCCCTAACGATCGTTTGGAGTTCCAGGTGCAGATGCGCGATTCGCTCGCCAACTATTCGCCGTTGAGCAATCCTTACAGCTACCGGGATGCTTATCTGGGCATAGATGTATTTCCTGCCACAAGAACGGCTCAAATTGGAGATACCGTAATTCTTCGTGCAACAACACGCGGTGTTGCCAATGTAAAGATTACTGAAGTGGTACAGTTCCGTTCAGGTTCTGGCGCAACAGCTACCTATCCTGCCTTTGCTTCTGGTCAAGATTTGGTTGAGATTACAAATCTGGGCTCAGGACCTGCTGACATCAGTGGATTTGGCTTTGAGGTATTCGGCGTTGGAGCTCGCGTTTATACGTTCCCAGTGAATGTGGTAATTCCGGGTAGCAGTATCCTCATTCTCCACATGGGTACAGGAGCTGACGATCCGACCAACCTCTACTATAATACGGGCGGGACAAACGACGGTATTTCATCTATCTCACAATCGGGCTATTTGCTTAAAAATGTATCGGGTGTACATGTGGATGCCTTGGCCACCAATGGCTTCCCATTCCCGGCCAACTCTGGCGTAACTACCGCAATGTGGTCGGGTGCCCTAGGTAGCATGAGTTCAGGTTGTACACGTACAAACAGCGACAATAACGTTGCTACCGACTGGATAGTGGCGAATGCATCGAATTTGATGAATATCGGTACATTAAATCCGGGCATGATTATCAGTACACCTCCGGCTTCAGTAGTTTGGAACACCACACCGCCTAGTTTGAGTGATAGCTTGGTTGTTGGTCCTTTCACTGCACCAGGAACTTATACTTTCATCGGCACTTTAAGTGATACACGTTGTTCGGTAGCTGATACGGCTATAATTACTGTTGGATCACAAAATCCAGATGTAGGCGTAAGCCGTTTCATCACACCTACGTCGACCACGGTGGTTAACGGCTCGGCTCCAATTCCAGTAACTGTGGTCATTAAAAACTACGGTCCGGTACCGGCAACTAGTTTTGATATAGAGTATCGTGTGAACGGAGGAGCTTCTATTGTCACCA
>Ga0105055_10008324_pt1 | contig 13517 bp, 8 predicted proteins | sample BON03_FD_78090 | JGI IMG/M metagenome (GOLD analysis project Ga0105055, IMG submission 78090) | Freshwater microbial communities from Lake Bonney liftoff mats and glacier meltwater in Antarctica - BON-03 | ecosystem: Environmental > Aquatic > Freshwater > Ice > Glacier meltwater | place: Lake...
AGAATCCGTTACATCCTGTTGCAAATTAGCGACGATGGTCACCAGGCTTTCATTCAGCCAGCGAAAGAAACTCAATGGCATCAAGGAGACAGTTAGATGTAAGATACTAGTTGATAAAGTTGATTTCAATGAATTGATCAGTCGAGAATCTGGTGAAATATCTCCAAATATCATTTCAACCACGGTTTTGTTTTCCTGCCTGCAAGAGATTGGAATGGAGATGAATGAAAAAGATCGTGAACTAATAATCAAAAAGTTTATGCATTATCAAGGGGGACTGAAATTCAAAGATTTCTGCAGATTCTTGCAATTGGATAGACCGAGCGATTACGTTGACCCTTCTCTCACTGAGGATAGGCTTCCTCAACCATATCGAATGATCGTGAAGCTGATGGAAGAGTGTATAATTGAGCCTGCATGGTATAGTATCGAGTCAAAGAGAAAGCCTCTGGAACATATCAATGTACTCGAGGAAGATCACCTTTCACCGAGGTATGCCAATAAGTCGGTGGCCAAATTAAATCAAGTTAAACATGAGATTCAATCTAGAAAGATATCTAAAACCCTCAATGTAAAATTGTGCGCCCCTTCAAGAAGTTCTCAGGTCAATATGTCTGCGTGGTGTTCTTGTGAAGATTATTCTTTCACTGGAAATGCACAGGGCGTACTTTCTCGTCCAGCTACTTCAGATATCAACTTCAAAGTATTTGAAAATGCAATAACAGGCCTACGGTGTACAGTGACTGACGGGGTAGCTTTCTTGCTGGTTTCTAGTTTTGTTGATGCAAGTGATGATTCGGCAGAATCCACAACCAACTTGCAAATTGTTAAATATACTCCAAGCTCAAGTTTCGAGCTGGTGGGAATTTCCTGGGTAGTTCCTGGAAATCCTACATTATGGATTGATTCTAGAAAGTATTTGGAGAATCTTCTGCAAATTATTTGTGTGAACGGAACAGAGGTTGAAGTTTCTAAATGGACAATGGCAAATCAACAGGATGATGAACATGCGCTTGAGGTTCTTAAATCTTTTACTTGTCCCAGTGATCAGATCCAATTTGAATTTCCTTCAAGTGGTGTATTTATGTACTGTGATAATACTTTGTGGGAGTATGATTCAGAATATGAAACCGTCAAAGCTATGCGGTTCCCTTTTCGAATTGTATGCAGCTCACTTTTTCAATGTTCAAATGTCGAGCTTTTAGGTCTTGGACTCAATGATGGTACATGTGTTGTATGGAATATAAACTTAGGAATCGTTCGAGCCACTTTAAGATATCAATTATGCAGTGTAGTCATGATTCGGTTTTCGGCCACGGACCAAAACAACATTGAACAGGATATATATGTTCATTGCGCCTGCTCTGATGGGATCGTGAGGCTCTATCAATTGGTTTGTGATACACCAGCATCAGCCGCGTTGCGGAAATCTGAAGATGAAGAAAGTATTCTTCATGGAGGAACTCTGATATCAGAAGTTGATGATCGAGAACTTGCTATGGCAGAAATAGACACGTATTCTGTACAGAGTATGTATCGAGTTGCTGGGACTCCAATTTGGGTCGTGTCTTGGGTTGAATCTCAAGGTATTTGCAAAACGAAAATATATGATTTTGCACTTGCGGCCTTGATCGGGGAGTTGGATAGCTCTTTTAAAGTCCTCTTGTTACAGGATCGGTGTATTCTTTCTGCTAGCGAGAAAACATTAGAGGAATTCTATTTCTCCTCCTATGCAATTGACTGCTACGCTCCAATATATCGAGTCTTGAAGAATAGATATGGGCCCGAGTTTCAGAACAGTCATATTGCCGATTCATTACTGGAAGACGTATTAACGCTTCTAAATGTTGCAACTGATCGATGTGAAAGTAGTGCTGATTTGAATCATCATTTCAATGAATCTGGGAGTTTATTAGTAGAAAATAGCACGCGTGTGAATGCATCGTTTTCCGGAATTGGAATGATCGCCTTCAAGTTAAAAGGTCTCAAGGGACAGGCTGACAAGAATCTTCTCAACCCAACACGGTTGAACGAATCTGTTTCTCAAAGACTTCCTAGAGAAACTATATTAGAATTTGAAAAGAATAGGCTGTCAACTAAAAAGGATCGAGCAACTAATTTCTCGTCCATGTTGGATAATTGGCGCAGCAAAACCACTTCAATATAGTTAACATCATCAAATAATACCTTTAAAATGAAAAAAAGCGGAATAATTATTTAAAACAAGAAATAATTTAAAGAAACCATTTTGGACATCTAATAATTTTTCTTCCTCGAAGTCTGGAGGTTTCTTCTGGAGTTCTATGCTTACCAAACGCCTCGAAAGTTGCATTGATGACTGCAAGAGAATTGCGTCTACCAATAACCTTTGAAACTGTATTTTCAAGACCCATTACTTGACAAATGGCTTCCACTTCTCTACCAGCGGTGATGCCAGAGTAAGGCCTGCAACTTCGTAAGAGAACTCGAGTGCTATTGTGTTTCCCCATTACATCGAAATAGAGGCCTTTGTCTTCGGTCATGTCGAGGTACACCCAATGTTGTTTAGATCGTGCATACGCTTTTCTAATGGCATCTTTGACGGTAGGAGCTGTAGCCACCCCAAATCCTCCCAGTCCGTTTCCATCTCCAGCTACAACCGCAGCTCTGAAGTTATTGATCCTTCCGGCGGCCGTCGTTTTTCGAACGCTATCAACAGCAATAACCCGCGAGGTGATCTTAAGGTCCAACTCCCTTTCTTTCCGCTTCTCTTGCTTCTGAAGCTTCTCCGTGTCAGATAGTTGGACGTAATTTCCTTGGTTTTCTCGTTGGTTTCCTCGATTATTTTGAGAACGATGGAATGGTTGCATCTTCCCTGAGTGGTGGTCGGTGAATTTGGCACCTTCACTTAAAGATCGGACTGACGTGAACGCGGGAGCCCATAACCTATGGCGTAGTACCGACTGCAGCATCATCTAGAAACCACAAACAACAAAATATAGTAGACCCTACTTTTGGAAGGAAACCAGCGATTTGCCATTTGTTACCAGTAAAGATTTCTTTCTTCTGTAATTGTTGTTCTCAAGCATCGCTGACACCTTGTTGAATTAAAAACCAATTCGAAACCAAAACAAATTTTGAATTAGTATTTTGAAAATACTTTATTAGGTGCTCAAGGATAGTACAATTGAAGACAAATTTGTCTCAGGTTCAACTAGTCTTTGACTTAAGACTTTGAAAACACCACCTTGCTCTTTCTTTCGTCAAGAAGCTAAATATTGTTCAAATAAGAAGCTCTCGAGGATCGATGTTAATTGGCTTAAATTTTAAATTGAATGAACTGCTGATGATGCTGAATTAATTAGAAATTAGCCAATAAGGGGAAATTCTTGTTTCTAAATATGAAATATCCATGACCTCGATACAAAATATAAATTCAGGTCATTTCAGGCTTCAAAGACGAAAAAGCCGTAGTAGGAGTATCACTATTGGAAACAGTAAAACTTAAAAAATGTCAGCAACAAAATTAGGAGAACTGAATTTTCAAGACGTTCCTTCATATCCAAAAATCGGCATTTCATTCAAAACAAGAGCACGCGATACTTTTTGTGAGAGCTTTTTATTAAAAGTATAGTAATCAAAACCTCAACTCAAACATATAGCATCATGAAAGTTCTCTCTTTGGTTACCGTTGCAGCCTGCGCTACTTCATCGTTTGGCGAAAAGTCCTTCCAACAATTGGGGAAAGAACTAAACACTGCTGCTGGTGATAGTGGACCAGAGTTACTCAATTCATTTGCAGCATACTCTTCTCCAGTGGCCAAGCTGGCAGGCTTGGATGCTTCCTTAGCGAGTCAAGCTCAAATCAATCCAATGGAAATTCTAACCATTCTAGGATCTTTGAACAATGCAGGAGCTGGTTTCCATGCTGCTGTAGATGCATATCCAAGTGTTGATGCATTTAAATACCAGGCAAACATGATCATTGCATCCTTTACCAATGGCTTTATTGGCCATTTGAATGCAGATGGCGTCGTTGGACCTAAAATCGGAAATGTAACAATTGACCTGGAAAATCTGGTTAACACCACCACTGATTTACTGTATACTGATTTGTTCCAGATCATTAACAATGACACCATTGGTATGATTCCTCTTCTATTTCCAGTTATTACTCCTTTAATGAGTGTGATCAAAGATATTAAGAATATCACTGGCGAGATTAAAGAAATGATGCAAGGAGATTCTAGAAGATTGGTGGAGCAAGTTGAGAACGTTGCAGACGAGATGCATAAATTTTTAGTTGAAGCTCCTGGTTTGACTGGCGAGAACTTTTTGTGCAAACTTGAGCCACTGCTAGTGAAAGTGAACAACCTTTTAGTAATTGTTGCTGACCCCGCAATCACTACTATTTTAAATGACATTGTAGTTGTGCTCAAGGATTTAGATTCCAAAAATGCCATTATCGGGATCTTACTTAGTGTATGCGAGTTTTTAGACGGATTTTTGGTTGAATACGGACCAATGATTGCCACAGATGTACTTCCTATTCTGAAAATAGCTGTTTCATACTTGGAGAACATTTGCAGTAAATCAACTAGACGATTAGGAGGCCAGGTGGCTTTGACTTTTAATCCAGCTGAGATTGTTGCCAAGATTTTCGATTTCATTGAATCACTTCTTGCGAAACTATCTGAATTCCTTGCTAAAATTCCACAGCCATTGACTGATGATATGGTCAAGCTAATTGAAGATTTAGTCGCACAGTTCTTGCCAAAATACAATGGACACCTTCACAACATTTTTGAGAGTCTGAAGGATCTGCTTACAAATCTCCCTGCTTTAATTACTGGGTTAACACCTGTTATTCCAGCACTAGAAACCCTCGTTCTAGATGTATTGGTCGCATTAGGACACGCAAAGACTCTTGTTCAGGAGATCATCAAACTCGTGAAAGATATCGTATAAACTTCTATTCTGATAATTTTAATTTTAATTCGTCAACTGATTTGAGATCGTATTTGGCAAACCGATTGACTACTATGTATTACTCCTACGAAAATTCACGGTAGTATTTGGGAAAATATCAGAGGGACATCATCAATAACAATATGGAGGAAAAGCGGGTGGCTAAAAGCTACCACCAACCACGCACATTGGAGGACTACAGTGATCTAGTAGTTGGCTCGAAGACTGGCCTACTGCGCATGAAGATCGTGAAGAATGACGGAACCCTATCCAACTGGTTCAACTGCTTCGCTCGATTGAAGGAAGGTGTGTTGTCAGTCGAGAACAGAGAGGACGGCAGCGACGAGGAATACGATTCTATCAATCTCAAAGATATCAGTAATGTTAAAACAGCTCGATCTCTAGGAAGCACCACGATCATTTGCCTGCAATCGAGAAAAAACTGTTTTTTTTATATTGATGCAGGCTGCCCGTTGGAAATGAAAGAATGGCTGTTGGCTTTCCACAAAGCTTTTGTATATGTGTTAGTTGAAAAGTTCAAAGTTGATACTCCAAACAGACATTTGCTTTCTGGTAGATCCCAAAGTGGTGATGTTGATAACAACGAGACAGGTTGGGATGTTTACGGACATCCTAATATATATAGTCGCTCCTCCTCTCCTCTTTCTGGAAAATACAATCCTCGACGGGAAAGTGCTTTTTTAAATCGAAAGCAGAATTCCTTCGATAGCAATGATAGTGAAAGCAACGTGCTTGGCGCGTTCGAATTGGACAACGATGAATACGATAATGCGGACCTTTCTCGCATGGGGACTCGGGACTTCAGCCAATCACTTCATCTTTCGCCCACATTTATATCACCTCGTAGTGAAGGCAATGGTAAATATTCAAAGTCGTTTAGTGATGATTCTAGTGACGACTGTGAGATGCCAGGGACGGAATCCACAAAACGATCTAAAGACCCATTTGAAACAGAGTTATGCAGTTCGATAAAACCAGCAGCAAAGTATGTACCGCCTCATATGCGTGAAGGGTATGTAGCTGATGATTGTTTCTACGAGGAAGAGGAACACAGTAAACCTACTGGTGGCATATTTCATATGGATTCATCTCGTTCACTAACTGGAGGAAGACCTAGTTTAAGAGAGCGATTTGGAAGTATGTCCGTTGTTGAGGACTTGGATAAGAAATTCTGTGTTTATGGGCGTTCAGCTCGCCAAGGTGCTAGGAGAACAATGGAGGACTTTGACACTACACAACCGCGTCTGGGAGACCAACCACTAGGTTTCTATGCAGTGTACGACGGTCATTGTGGTATTAGAGTTGCCGAACTAGCAAGCAAGAAGCTTCATTCCTATTGCACTGCCTTCGACAATGGATCTATTTTCAGTGAATGGCCAACGAATGCTGAAGCGGCTTTGCTACATGGATTTGAATGTGTGGAGGAGGAATTCAAACAGATGGCTAATCAGCATAGAACCGAAGACTATGCAGATGGGTCATGCGCGCTAGTTGCACTTGTCCACCATAGTTCACAGGATGCTGCAGCAGATAGTTTGATGATAGCCAATTTAGGCGATTCCCGGGCGGTGTTACATCATAATAGCAAAGTGGAAGTGCTTACCACCGAACATTCTCCTATACTTGAAAAAGAGCGCCAACGAATAGAAGCCATGGATGGTTGGGTGACTGTTGAGAATGAAATGGGATTAGAGAGATTCAATAGAATCGATAGAAATGATATTTTTGCGTTCGAAAGGGCGTTGGAGGAGGTAGAATATAAACATATTGGTAGAGTAAATGGAGAGTTGGCGGTTTCGCGAGCACTTGGAGATCTTGACTATAAAGATCCATTTCATAACGACTATGCTTGGCATTTCCCTCAAGGGCATGGGCATGCCACTGATGTTCATTTTAAATTTAAAGGCAATCTAGTAGACCCCACACCTGATATTTCGTTAGTGCACCTTGAGCCTTTAGAAGATTCAGGATCTAAATCGTTTTTGATTATTGCATGTGATGGGTTATGGGATGTAATGACTTCGGAAGAGGCTGTGGAAATATGTTTGGAATGCAATTCAGCGCAAATGGCTAGTGAGAACCTCGTGGAAGCTGCACTTGCCCTGGCTACGAGTGACAATGTCACTGTTTTGGTAATATCTCTGAAGAGTAATAAAGAATCTATTTTCTAGAATGTTATTGTTTAAGTTTTAACTAAAATGGTTCCCAGATTTCGTTGTTAGAAAGGCATGAAATTCATGAGAACGTTACGAGTTTGAGGAGTTTCTCGAAAACTTTTTTTTAATGGGGTGTGTACTTTCCCAAGTATTTGGTAGAAGTCTCCTAGTTAAAATCCTATGTCTGCTTTTCTGTGCATACGTCCTGTTTTGGGCATATTAACAATATGGAGCAACCGCGATACTTTCTCAATGCTGAACCAGCTCGACAGCCTACAACATCGAGCATTCGAGACAGATACCGTGCCAAGTACAGTATCCGAAACCAACCGACGGCGGCATTCCAAGAATTAAGTTTGTCTCACCAACCAGTTGACGGAGGAGGGCCTTGGGGTAGTCATCCAAGAATATCTGAACAAACACATTCTTCCATGTCTCCAAATAGAACTACAGGAAACAAATACGTCACGAGCGATAAAGTAAATATGATACATATGTCGCTCCAGAAAGGAGTTCCTGGCAAGGTTTCCAAAGCCAACCCGTTACTATACCAACCACCAACTGTAAACTACCAGCAACAACCCAATGAATATCCACGATCAAGAATCAGTTTTGAATGGATTGGCTCTATCATTGCATCCATCGGTGCAGTGGCGAAAGGTCGGAAGAAGAGCTCCAAAAACGGCACGAATGGCTCCTATGCAGAATCGTATGAAAGCAGACGATCATCAATAAACTCAAATGATTCTTCTCAATTCTCTCAGAATCTGGAAATTCTTGGACTGAAAAGTTTCAGGGCAAAGGCAACCTCCTTTCGAAACACTGTGAGTTCTATTAAAGAAGTGACTGGCATAAAAGCAAACTCTTTCAGAAATAAAATGACGCTGAAATCCAAAAGAAATGATATTCCTCAACCTGAACCGCTTCAAAGAAATAAAGTTCCGACTGCGACATCAAATCCAAACGATAGACCCAGCACATTGCAGCGTAATATGAAAAGAATGATGGGTGGATTATATGCAAGAGAAACTGACCCTGCTGACCACAATATGATTCGAAAAACTGTAGAAGCTTCAACTCCAAAGAAATCGAGAAAATTGAGATCTAACAGAAAACCTCAAGAAGAAGAACGTCCGAAATCTAGTTACCAAGATTTTTTGCAAAATACTCGAGGAAGGCTTAAGAAAACACGCCCAGCAAAACCAACACCTCCGAAAGGAATGCAAGAAATGACAAAAGAAACCAAGAAAGAAATTTTGAATCCCTCAAAAGAGATGCGCAAAGAAAGCAAGAAAGAAATAGTGAAACCAGCTGCCGTTATTTCTAACCGAGAGCAATCTATGCGCATGGAAGAAGAAGTCAAAAAACTCGACAAGAATCAAAAGCTGACCCAGCTCACTCTCATTTTAGAAAAACCTTCTCTTGAAGCTGCGTTTCAAAAGTTCGCAGGTTCTAAAACGAACGCCTATTTATTTTGCAAGAGTGTCAAACAATTCAGCTCGTTCCACTACAGAACTTCAAATGAACAGCTCCAAGATCTCCTTTCAACAGAAGAGGTTTTTACTGGAAAAAGTGAATCTAGCAATGTTGGCCAGGTTGCCATTCTCTCGGACGCATTTAAAATATATGAGACTTTTCTCCAAGACGGAGCTCGATGCAAAGTAAATTTTAAATCTGGGGACATCCTGAAAAAGATCACTCATAGACTTTTCGTCCGACCAGAAACAGTGGATGTTTTGGTATTCAAAAAGGCCGAGCATTACATCTTGAAACAACTGGCCCATCTGTATTTGGACCCATTTGTAAAAGAATGTATCGCCGATCCTGCACTAAACATTGATATTGAACGATCAATTAAAATATCACAAGATCCGTTGAACCTCGATCTCTTGGAAACTCGTTTAGACAGGATAAACGCAAAGATCGCAAGACTTGCGGAAGCAAATTAAAAAGTAGTAGTATTTATTATGTTAAAAAGTTTCAAAATCATGAACGGTAGCGTGTTGGAGCTTTTCTCCAGGTTTCAATATGATAGACGGGAACTTAGATTGATGAATTGAATCGGGATAATGCTGTGTCTCGAATGCAATTGCAGTATGTTTCGATGGTAGCCAATTGCCAGTGTAAATCTGGCATCCAGGTTGCGTAGTCGCAATAGTCATTCGAATATCATTGCATGTTAAAATCGCAGCAATATTCATGTCAAACGGATGTTCATCTATTGTTGTTAAACCGTATTCATTTGTGTCAATACAAAAGCAGTGGTCGTAACCGTGATGCTCGCCGTGTTCATTTCCCACGTTTCCCAACACAGTTTCGAGGGTGATTGGAGATTTTCGAAGATCAAACACAGAATTCTCAACGGAGGCAATTTCATTATGTGGAATACAATCGATATCTACAGGAATGTATGAACTGCAGTTGACTTGCAAATGATGCTTACCAATATGTTCACCTTTCTTACCACTCAGATTCCAGTAAGTGTGGTTCACGACATTGACTATAGTTTCTTTCGTCTCGTTTTCCTCAAGCTCACAAGAATACACGTAGGCAAATTGATTGGTGGCTTTACTCAACAAATACTTGGCTGATACGACAACGGAACCTGGAAAACCTTCTTCGCCGTCGGGACTATGATACACTAGTTCGATACCCGCGTGATTCGCATCATCAATAACACGCTCAACCTGCCAAACCTTTGCATGAAACCCATCAGTACCACCGTGCAACAAATTTTCATTTTGGTTCGGTTTTAATTTGTAGTTGACGCCGTTAAGTTCAAATGCAGCTCCCGCTATTCTATTAGCTACTCTGCCACAAGTTGCACCAGAGTAAGCGGGACAAGGAAGATTATTCACGGCTGAGGTCACTTCCACCTGATGGTATTTCACTGACATGACGGTGGCACCGAGATTACAAATTTCAATACCTAAACCAATTCCGTTGGAAATTGAAATTCGCTCACATTGAACATCTTCCTTGTCACTGGGTCTCGTTTCCTTTCTTCTGGTCACAAAATCCATGCAATGATGAAAACAACACTCAAAAAAAATTGCAGCTCAAGATTTACAATTAAAATACATCAGATGCGACACAATGTGATACTAGCGATTTTTCATATCGTTGCTGCTTCTGATTAACTTAAGGATAATCGTCAACCTATATTCTTTGAACGAGATACTCGTTCTTTTGTTTTCGAACTAGAAACGAAATTAAACTAAATTAAACACAACATGCTGAAAGTTATTAGTAGCGGGTATTTCTGTTTCGTGTCTTATCAGCAAGAATCTAATCTTTTATTTTTTGAAGCAAAAACAATTGCAGTGAGGAATTTGGCATTGCAGAAGGCAATATGGAATGTTCTTCACATATAAGCTGATATCCTCTTTCTTCGGTCCAGAATTCATTCACAACCATATCAGCATCAATGTGAAATGGAGGGCCTGCTAACCTGTCTTTATCCTCTCGGTACCGACACAATAATGCAACATACCCTCCAACTTTCAACAACCGATGCATTAACTTCAAATATTCACTCCTATCAGCTATTTCAAGTGCGCCAAATGCATCTTTATCATAAATAAGATCGAAAGTCCCGGCGGGTATATCAAGATCGAACACGCTACATTCATGAATCGTCAGATGTTCCGTCGAATGTTTCTTTGAACCGAGTTTCACGTGCTCGACTTCCCAAACATGGCTTTCCCCACAAAGACTCTTGAGCGTCTCCACAGCTAAAGGAACCATTTCATTGGCAGCTACAGCGTGGCCTTTACTCCACAGATGAGGAACGAAGTGAGAATCACCAGCTAATGGAACCAATATTTTCATTCCATCCGAAATAACTCCTTGTTTTTCAATGTAATCATAAACGATAGTTTCTTGCTCTCCTGATTTCCACCTTTGGTTTCCTCCATTGGTTATATCGGTCCAAATGTCTTCCCATGCCATGATATAGTTTAATTTTGGAAATTGGGACACTTTGTCCGAAACCAATCTCCGAAAACGGTACGGTCCCCACTATTTCTTCGTTTGCACCAGTCAATGGCTACTGCTTTGATCGTCCAGAAGAAAACCCTACAGAAGTTGTCTACCTTTACAAATGAAAGAGCTGCAGCTAAACCTTCTATTTTTGCAAGCCAGTATCTTGAAAAGCTAGGTTGGAAGGAAGGAGATGGCCTCGGTCGAGAGCGTCAAGGCATGAAAACCCACATTCGTGTTGAAAAGAAAGACAACAATAAAGGTATAGGGTGCAACGGAGACAAAGACTCTGAATTTTCAAATCAATGGTGGAAGAATGGCTTTGATGCTGCTTTGAAGAATGTCAATATTACTTGTGGAAACAACAATGAGAGCAGCGATTCTAGTAGCGATGACTCGGATATCGGTGAAGAAGAAAAATTATCATTGCAAAGAGACATGTCAACATACTCTGAAGAAGATAGGAAATTATTTCTAGCATGCGGGGGTCGCAGGTGTGGAAAACGTTCTGGTAGGCTACAGACCGGGAAGATGAAACGCGAGATGGAAGCAGATTCCACATTTAAGACTTTCAAGACTGTAATTATGGAGACCGATGAGAATGTTGATATCAAATCTTCGTTTCATCAAGTTGCGAAGCAAACAATTGTAGCGATAGTAGAAACCGGAAAGAAACGAAAACATAGTGAAGTGGAGAAGTCAAAGAAATCGAAGAAGAAGAAAAGCAAAAAGGAAGCAAAATGATTTTTTAATTAATTATAATAGGATTGCCATCAGGCTCTTTTCTTTCAACAAAATACTCTTGTTTATTAAGAAATTAGCATTTGATGGCATTTATCCACTACTAGTAGTGCTTTAAAAGAATTTCGATTTTTTGTTGTGTTTATTAATAACACAAGCAAAATCAATTCTTTTTGAAGTACGACGAATTTGGATAGAACACATCAATCGCCATGTATTAAAAACCAAAGAGTATATTGTTGAATGAAAATGACAATTTTCGTGAGGAAATCAGAAACAGCAACAAAATTAAAATTTATAATTAGAGATTCGATAATTATGTGGATAATAAAAAGTGCTTTATTCCGTTTCCATTGCTGTGACCTTCTTCTTTTTCGTTTTTTTATCCTTCAGTGCAGATGATGCTAAAATAGCTTGGATTTCGTCACTAACCACTTTATCACTTTGAAAATCATTCTCATTCATTGGGACACCAGTCACCTTGACTGTACCCGAGGTCAATAGCAAAACCGTGTATTTAAAATGAGCAACCAGAGCTCCAGGTTTTTCAAATAAGACTGGAAAAGGCACAACCAAATCATGCTTGGCACATTCAACAATTCCAAATCGGCCTTGTTTCTCATCAAGATTTCGCAAAGTAAAAGGCAATGCTGGATATTTCTTATTAATTTCCGAGAGAACGTACTTTGAAGCTTTCATTTTCAGCATGTAATTTTGGTCAACGGCTCGCTTGAAAACAGTGGTACGTGCGTCACCCTGAGTAGGTTTACCTTCTCCAGTAGACATAAACACATCTACTGTATAAACTTGGAAGTCTTCAAACTCAAAGCTCTCAACCTTGTGTTCAACATCTTCGCGATTAATGATGACATCATTTCCATCAATAACGTATCGCTTCATTTGATGCATGAGCACACCTTGAACAGGTTTTACGTCAAAGTCTTTCGCAACAGCATCAATAACAGAAGTTACTGCGCCGTTTGAAACTCCTGATTTGATGGTTTTCACGCAGGCCTCAGCTGCTAGGTAGGCTGCCTTGATAACATCAGCAACTCTTCCAGTAACTGGTCCAGTATCTCCTTCTGCGCGAATGACAAAGGTATGGGCAGCCACAACGATGTATCCATCGATATGTACTCCAAGATCCACCTTTACCATGTCGCCGGCCTTAAAGACAGGCGATGCGTTTGACTCGGAGGCCAAAGGAGAAAAGTGACACACAATTTCATTGACCGAGACACAAGTAGGAAACGCAATACCCTTCTCGATCTTCTTCGACTTGAAGATAGCTCCACATTGTTGAGTAATCAGAGTATCCCCAAACACACAGAGATCGATAGGCCGTTGCCCTTCCTTGGCGTAGCTTAAAATGCCGCCAAGAGTTTTATTTGCAATGTCACTTGCCGTTCTATACTTGGTGGTAACGTCAGAGTTTGTCAAGTCTTGTACCTCCAGCTCTTCTTCACTCACATCCATGTCTGACATTATAATGTTGGATCGATGTGTGGACGCGAAATGTTTATATTTTTTAAGACCCGCTTTGAAATGGAACTTCAAAATGCGTCTCTATAAATTGGCATATTTTCAAAAATGAGGTTTTGAATTCTGGTGCACCAGGAAGCAATGGATAATTATGAACTCCGTATTCAGACTCTTCGAAGGCAACTTCAA
>Ga0105055_10008327_pt1 | contig 13516 bp, 9 predicted proteins | sample BON03_FD_78090 | JGI IMG/M metagenome (GOLD analysis project Ga0105055, IMG submission 78090) | Freshwater microbial communities from Lake Bonney liftoff mats and glacier meltwater in Antarctica - BON-03 | ecosystem: Environmental > Aquatic > Freshwater > Ice > Glacier meltwater | place: Lake...
AACAGCACACACACTCGAGGACATGTTTAGACACACACACACATGAGTCACAAAATACACTGAGGAGGGTTGGATAAGACAAGAATTGAATGAGTTGAGAGGTCGAGCCAAAGAGGCAGTAGAAAGCGAGGGTTTCTGAAGATCTATTTATATAGATGTATTTGTGTTGTATGATTGAGGTAGTAATTGGTGATGGTCTCCAAAATGGATCATGGGTCACGAACCATCAGGAAACTAATCCGTTTTTTAAAAAAGACGCGTTAGTTCTGAAAAAAATCTTTATTCGGTCAAAAGCAAGAAGCAAGAACCAAGGAGTAGAGAAAGAGACAACATCGGGGAGAACACCTGTGACGTGGAGCGCAGTGAACTGGTACCCCCAGAGCGCTGACGTCACACGAGTGGTTTCCTCCCGCGAGCACCGCTTGCGCGGACGCTGGGGGCAGAAGAGTCGTTGTATATATATATTTATGTGCACATTTGAGAGGAATTGATAATATAAGCAGCAGAAGAAAAGAAATTGTACAAACACACTGGCTGTCTACATACTTGTAATGAGCACACGCTTGTACAGTCTACTTTGCTACAGCCATACACATTATATACTGGCGCACTGACATACACCACTACCCTACACGAACCTACAAACACTTAACCCTGCACAAGCCTACAAACGCCTACACAATCCTACAAACGCATAATACAACCCCTACATGCCTACAACACATACATACTCTACACCTACAAAACACTACATACCTACACTACCCCTACATATATACACTACCGTTACAACCTACACTACTCCTACAACCCCTACAACACAACGCACCCTATGATCTACACTGCGTACTGGCCCTGCCACTGCACACATGCTCAATGAGCATGTGGTTGGCCAGTGAGGCTGCTATTTGCTAGTGATAGAATACTATGTGCTGCGACATCTATTGGCGATCATATTATGTCTGAAATGTTACCAGCCTCCTGCAGAAGGAAAAAGTATTGAATTCCCCCGAAAACATGCAATTCTGGCAGATTGCACAACCATTACTTGCATAAATATCCCAAGAATATATTGTCTGTTTTCAACATATTGTCTGTTCTATTAATGCCTATAACTGCTTTTGAAATGCTTAGACTGCCACAATCTTGAAACACCTATGTTTCTGTGGGTATCGCCTCTGGTTTTACTCCTGTATACTATGGAAACCGCTTTGTTTTTCAGAATATGGCACTCTTTTTAATTTGCTTCTTGGTAAGCCTCTATGATAGCGGAGATTCGTCAACATGAATGTTGACATTCATTATGTAATGTTGGTCTCTCTTGATGCTTTAAAATACAGTGCATGTATTTATTATACAACCTTAAATGCTATAGTCATAGGATTATAGTAGATTTACAAATCAAAGTACGAATACGAATTCTGTAAAATTCACTCGACGTTCTTGGATATCCGCAAACTAGGACCAAGATTTTTTTGAAATTCTCAGGTTTGCGACTAGCAGTCAGGCAGGCTTCCTTAAGTCACAGAATATCCATAAAACAAAAAATGACGTATTGTATTCCTTTCCCGCTCGTCAATTTTGAAGGTGAACAAAATGTGTATTATGATTTGTCCACGTGTGACTTTCGACAGAATTGTCACTCAAGAATCTATACACTATCTCTTGTACTCAGTATGCATTTTGGTGCTCGGCATTCTGGTGCAGATAGATTGCTCTGCTCCATCTTTTTGTTCGCATGCCTGAGATGTATCTTGCATGCTGAATAATGATGCGGTGCCATTTGCAGTACATGCTTGGTTGTGTGCGCTAAAGAATTTTTTGCTTGACTGCGCAGTTTGTTCTCACCTAATTCGTACTTGTGTGATGGTTGGGGAAAATACTCAGGTATTTTGAACTGTCACCAAGGGGCTTCACGTATGGGGGGACATTTTCCGTTCTATCATTGCATACTTTCTGTCGTGCAGCCTTGTCGTGTTTGTCAAATACTGCATCTATAGACTGTGTCTGTAATCTGCTACTTTGTTTTCTGTACTCAAGAAGAATTTTCTTGATTCTTGAAATTAGCATTTTGCTTTGTGCAAATGTGTCTTCGTGTGATTAAGACATAAGTCATATTGTGACCAGAGACCTATAGTCGATTTTTCGAGTATATGTATGCTTATTTTATCTCGATAAGTTTTCGTTCTGAAGATCTTCGTATCTTATGAACTTGTCTACACAGCGCTGTTATATACTTAAATTTGCCAAGCGGATTAGATTGTATGCCAGACACTTGTTGCCTCTCGCTGATCAGACTTGGTCGAGTAGCCTTATGCGTGAACACGGTGAGCTGGGCAAAAGCAATGTTACCTTAGACTCCGAAGACAGGAGCTGGTAGAACCCTCTAAAGTCTTATCCGAGCCCGAATGTGTGGAACGGGACGATTTAGTGGCAGGCAAAGCTTGTTTCCTAAGGATTCGGGGTAAATTTGCCGCAGCAGGTTACCAAACCTTCGACTCCATACCAAGGTGGGGCAGATCCATTTGTACCATCTGGTTCGCATGCCCCAAAGTAAAGGGAATCCCGGAAAGCAACGTGCTGCAACTTTCTGCTTGGTTGGCCCACCTGAGAACCATGCAAAAGCACCTGGCCAGTCTCAAAATACTGAAGGCCAAACCAACTAGTCTCCCGTCAATCGAGACGGCCACTATGCGGTTAAAGGCAAAATCTTCTAAAGACATTCAGCAGAAGACCCAAAGACTGGTACAGATCACGGAGACGTCAAGGCTAGACATCCCTCTGCACCACAACCTAAACACAGAAATGGACCGCATTCTATCGAATTGCGATCTTATCTGGGTCAACAGGAGTAAAGATGCAGTGCCGCTCCAGGACCATGTACTAGCGCGTATGGTGGCAACAGGCCTGACACGGGCGGTGAGACTGGGAGATGAGTTAGTGTCGGGTGGAGGCAGAAGGACCAGTGAGGGTGCTCCTACTCTCCTAGCAAACGAACTAGCGGGCATAGATGCACTCCGCATGATGGGCAATGAGCTCGAGACAGTATCGACTGGTATCACCCGGGCAGGGCGACTAGTTTCCCGGGAATTCTACAAAGGCTAATCAAAAAGTGCAATAGAGAATCGGAGGCTAAAGATCAGCATAGACAATGGTGGGAGCAACTACTTGTACACCAACCTCCGGAGCTCAAACAAGCAATTGATGGCCTACGGGTGGAGATCTCAGAAAGAATTAAGGATTGCTGGGACAAGGTGGACTGGCTCAGTCAACTGGATCAGGCGCAGAGGAACGTGTTGGCCTTCGAGCACAAGGATATCAAGTTTCGCATCCCAAGAAGCAAGAAGTCCAGACTCCAGAGCCCCAGAGACTGCCCACATCAACATGGAGGAAGTCGGCCGGAGCCTGATTAGATGCGTTGATGGAGTCAGGACCCTCCTTCCGCCAGATTTCACAAGACTGGCACCTGTGCTGGAGGCAAATCAGACGCTGGCCGAGTTGGCCGACCTGCTGGACGCACAGGGGCGCGCTGTCAGCCAAGATGACGCAGGTGCGGTAGGACGAGACTTCATACACATTCCGAGACTCATGGGCCCCGTGGCAACGCTTAAGCATCTCAAATCAAGCGCCAACTTGAAAGGCCACCGTCTTCTCTCCCCTCTGGAGGTGCTGGAGGCGACTTACAGAGACTGGAAAGCACACCTAGCGGCCTTTGCAAAGCCGAAACTCCTGCCCCCAGAGAAAGATTGGCTGGCCAAGTTCGACAGTTCCCAGGTCAACCTCCCTAAAAGAGCAGACAGGGCAGCCAGAAATCTCGGTCATCAGGCCATCATCCACTGTGAAGCGTGGATAAACCTGGTACGAAGAAGGAACTCGCAGCCGGGTGAGGAAGGTGGTTGGCAGTGGCAAAAGGATTCAAAAAGCTGGAGGCTCCTCCAGCGGGTAGCGGACCTAGTGAGACTTTCAATAATCTCGCACACTGTATTTGCCCCACCGGCATTGCAGGATGGCAGCGGTCAGAGGCCCTGCTCAAGTCTGAAGGAGGTCAGACAGTGGTCCGAGGCGAACGAGATCGACGAACATGCCGAGTGGAAACGGGGCAATGAGGGACTAGAATTTAGATGCCAGCTCAACACCCGCTGGATCCTTGCAAGAGACCCCCCCCACAGTATTCCTGAGGCCCTCTCACAGCGCTCACATAAAAGCGGCAGAGATAGAGAGGCTTCCCAGCGCCATATAGAGGAACTTAAACGCAGCTGCAAAAACACTAAGGCCAGCAAGGTGAAGGGTTCGCAAGTGCAGGTTTCGTGAGGTCTGCTAATGAGGTCGGCGCTGCCCGAGGAACTCACGGCCAGATCAGAGGGCAAGGTCGCTCAAGGCACAGTGTTTACAGTCCCGCTGATCCGGGACTGCATCATAAACATGATACACGACATGGAGAATGACATCGAGCTGCCATTGAAGAAAGGTGCTGACAAAGTCACTGCCCCAGAGGGCCCGTGGAAGTGGTTTACGTCTTCTGACCTGGGGTTCCCACTGGTAGATGACGACTACTGCAGGCCGATGCATCCGTTGGTTGAAGCATATGTCAAAGGCTGCCCGAAAGACTCGGAGCTGCTAGACGATAACGAAGAAGCCAGTTATCTCTGCAATGACTCATCTCATGGCCTTCCAGAACAGATGAAATGCATGATCTCGAAGTGGGGCCAACAGGCATAGGCTGAATCGATGGGGGACACGCAGGTCCAGCCAACAATGAGGGAAAGATGCTCGGTACCTCATGCTGCCAGGAATCCTGACACCATTCAAGATTGCAGTCTGAAGATCCTGCAGTAATGATCCTTTACCCTCCACGCGTTGGGGTAGACATGTTTTTGACGGAGCCAGACAGTCTGGACACGTCGTGGGGAGGCATTAAAGCGTCAACTTTCCACGGAGTGGCCACTCTGATCACTGAGCAGGGCCCCTACGAAGTGGAAGGCGCCAGGTGGCATCTCCTTTCAAGAATCTTTAGCTCGGCTGAAGAATTCAAAGAGGATTTCGAAGTAGAAGTACTTGCGCAAGAATACCTAGACGGGGACAATGTACATCGCTTCTTGTTGTGGCAGTTCCTTCGACAAGCTCAGAAAGTCTTTGGCGCGGAAACTTATTGTGGCGACACTGCCGTTATGGCGCCGCCCTTCTTCAACAGTGTCTTCAGGGGTGCGAGTCAGCCGTGGGGTACAAAAAAGGACGTTCTGTCAATCATCAATTGGACGAGCCTTAAAGAGGAAAACAAGGCACGGCTCAAGCCCCAACTCGCATACACGGGGGGGTGGATCCTCCTAGCCCTCTCTGCAGGTGTGAAGGCTCCGCAAGGTCCCCCAGTGCCAGGAGCCAGCAAGCTACTGACCACATGGGGCAAGGTGTACAGGACGAAGCACTGGTGGAAGAAGGGCACTGATCAATTGGCGGCTTACGACACTACGGCATCGATATACGCAGATCCATCAATGAATAACAATGGCGACAGCAATTCACGGAGCTTGGAATGAAATCGCATCAACAGGACAAGACAATTCAGAAATGCATCGCAGCGAGCGTTTGAGGCACACACGCAGTAGCTAGCTCATCCGACAAACAAGTTAACGATGCTTGACAGAGGTGGCCACGAAACGCCAGGACACAGATTGAAAACGACTATTTACGTATATACGATATATTCTATGGTACATATCACACATATAAATACGCATACACATACACATACTCTCCTCTCTCTCCTTCTTCTTGACTCAGAGCTCGGCGCATGAAATGATGCGAAAGGCCTTGTGCCTGCATCGAACTCCATGGGGTGTCTCCTAGAGTGCAATCTTACATCATAAGTCTGTACGATTATGTAATAAAAACAGTCTCTCTCTCTATGGGTCAGCGGCAGCGACGTAGTCCAAGAAGAAATGGTGGATGAATCGAGAGCCCTCCTGACGTCCAAAAGCACGAAGGATTAACCAGCACAATATTCAGTCGGCCATGAAGACGAATATTGGGCGGGTACCGAAACAGGGTTGTTTCGTATCTCAGAATTCAAGGGTATCATCTATGCCACGGACAGTTCCCAGAGCGCTGAAGGTATGTGTGCGGGTTTTAGCAGGCACGTCATTGGAAGAGGTGGCAGGACGACAGCGACGAGGGGGAATCCTCCAAAAGATCAGAACATGCAGTGGCTGCATTGGCCCTGGAGAACTCCGTAGCCGCTGACCAGAACATCGACATTGTTATACTTATAGACTCCAGATGCCTCTTGGACTCAATCCAACCATGGATTGGCAAAGAAAGTAATCCTATGATTCATAAATTCACAGATGGTGATATCCTTCGAGACATCATCGAGCTACTAAGGAAAAGAGTTGCCAAAGGGCTCTTCACGTTGTTCATCAAAATTCGCGCGCACACGGTCGAATTCTTCAATGAGATGGCGGACAGGTGGGCTGACCAAGGAGCTCTAGCGACCGAAAACGTAAGATGGAACTGTCCAAGACTTAGGCTGATTTTCTCATGGATGGAAGACGAGAAATCACACCGAGGTATCATGAGTAAAGGGTTGAAGGCTAGAGCGAACTTAATGATGGCCAAGCTCGAACTTCGCAAGCACAATAAGGCCTCGGCCACCCTTCTTGAACATGGAGGCCAAGGGAGGGAATTCTTAGGTCTGCACTGGGCGGATAAAGATGCGGTGATGAAGGCGAAACGCAGGCTATTACAGCGTGTCAGCCTTCAATTTCCATGTGCCGCCACCTTTAAGAGGTGGGGCATGAGGGATAGCGACGAATGCCACTTATGCAAAAAACTATACCTAGACTGCGTAGCACACGCGGAAAATTTGGGGCATATACAGTGTTGCTGTCCGGCTCTCCAGAGACCGCGCATAGCGGTGCATCACGGCATCTGGCGGGAACTGCACGCAACTATTAGCAGGTGGTCCAACAAAAATGACGAGTCCAGATGGTTTTTCCCACTGGCAATAAGTGAATCTGACCACTGCGAATGGACCTTCAGGCGCATTGTAGATCACATTGGCCTCTTTACGGAGTGGAGTGACCAAGTGGCCCGGGAAGCATTTAAACAAGAAATCATCGATTTCCATCTCAGAAAGGGGTTGTGGGCACACAACGAGGAGAAGGAGTACCGCTCTCTAGTCACGAAATTCCTGTTATGCAGGCCCAATGGGATAGGCTTCAACGCGAAGGATAGGGACTGCAGGTTCATTCACGCGCCCTATACATGCTCAACAGAGCACCCCAGAGGTTCCTGAAAACTGGGTTGAGAAGAAAGAAATCGCCAAAGACTCACGCTACGAGAATCAGAGATTATTGCCAGAGGAGTATAGTTCTCGCAAGCGAGGCAGTCTAAGGTGGAAATGCACACAGGCCAACTTTACAGTGGGCGTGCGCGGATCGAGAAGACCGAAGATTTCGATAGCAGGCTCGCAGGCCTGGGGATCCAAGGGGAAAAAATCAGAGAAAGATCATTAAGCGCACGGTCAGAAAAACGCTCAAATTAACAGACGCCATGCTTGCCATATTTTTCCGGGCTGTCAATACAAATCCAAAATGGGCGAAGCATGTGGTTTCCAAGGTACTGGCAAACACCAGTACGGAACGATATAGTCTTTTCAAGAAATTCACTGGACCGACCAGCGGCTTTGACATCTAAGACCAGAAACTAAACGACACTGTCCTGTGTCCCGCGGGGGGCAGCAGGACAGTGAGGAAGTGTACGCCGGGCCAAGGCGTACGCTTCTCGCGAAAGAGAGAGAGAGCGAGAGAGCATGCGCGCTATGCAGACGCCATCTCTTCAAGTCTATAAATGAATAAAAAGAAAGGAAAGCAGGAAGAGCGAGAGTCAGGGCGAGAGACTGAAACAGAGCGCACGTGAGAGAGCCTGAGAGAGAGAAAGGCTGAGAGAGAAAGAGTGTGAAAAATTGTACACGTGTAGGGGACCCAATCATACTGGCACCAGAATATGCTTGGAGAGACATGAGCGACGTTTAGTACGACATATATATGTTGCACAGTGCCCATGCCATGCAATCGTTGAGGATTCGAACCCCTTATCAGCCCAACTGAACGATCAAAAAATGGGAGGGTCTTTACACAGAAATGTCAAACGCACATCCCGGCTGTGAAGTCGTATTCTCCAAACAAACAATGCCATCAGCAATTTATTCGTTTCGAGAAAACAGGGCTGCAACTCCCTGGGAGAAGTGTGTGCACAAACAGGCACGTGTGTACAAACAGGCACAAATTAACATGTCAAAACATTGCATTCTAATTCACCATCTTGGCATCGCAATACTGGCACGTCATGCTCAGGTTTCTGTGACAGCAACTGATTGCTGCGTTTTTGCGAGAGAGAAGCCAAGCGAAGGCTTCACGGCCTTCGGTAGTTTTTGGTGGGCTCCGCCGTGTACATGATACCTTTCTCTAGATTACCACTTAGAATTTACACGAAGTACAATCATTACAGACATCTACGAACCTGCGCGCGCCAGGAAGTCTAAGGTTTTGGTGACGGAGCCAAGGAAATCTGCGGGCGTGTTGTACCTACTCCACTGCTTCCGGTTGTATTCTCTCTTTGATTCAGAGAAGTTCATGCTTAGACTCGCAAATGTGTGAGTCAGGCGCAGCGCACTACCTGTTTCTCAAGCCCGGCGCGCGCCCTGAAAACTGCCATCGCACGAGGTATGGGCCTCTTCTTGGCAACAAGATTAGGCCGATGCTAAACGAGAGAATGGCGTGCGACGAGCCCCTTTTTCTACAGAGCCAAGGGCTCTTCAAAGAAAGGCCTTAACGGGAAGAAACAATAATTGGCAAGCCCACTGTCTCAACAGAAGCAGCCGGGGGGCTGACCGAAGACTGAGTACAATAGGAGGGCTAGACAATATCCTCGTTCAATCCATATGCACCCACCCACGCATTATACAAGCACACTTATGCTGAATAAACCCATTCTGGGCCTAAATAAATTCTTTTATTATTCAAAGAATTAAAAAGATTTTTTTTTCCATTTTTCAAAACTTAAAACAACAAAAAGAGAGGAACCAGTTGACATAGACGTACGTATTCCAAGAAGTGAGTCAAGTAGGACATAGCCCTGCTATGTATCCAAATTCGAGCCATATAGCAAAGCGTGTCAAAGACCCCAGGTAGTTATCAAACCCTCGTCATATGGGCTCAATCGCTACCTAAGTAATCGAGTTCTCTCGAGTCATTAGAAAGAAAAGGATCTTTGCATCCCGATCTTCGCTCAGGAGCACAAAAGTGCTTCCTTTAGGCTTTGTTCCTAATAAACAAATTTACTCTCAAACCTCCTCCCCCATGATGTCCACCTAAGCACTCACGAACCGCCAAACGGTGCATCTTAATAAAGCCTCCCTCCTATTTTAATTAGTGATTTAAAAAAGAAGCCCCCAGGGCTTAAAAGGTGACTTCAAGGTATATCATGTGAAATTGTGATTCACCTGTTCATTGATGGTACTGACGTCATTGGTTGGTGTCATGTTTGTGTGCAAGAAGACACTGTGTTCATTAGTGGCCCCAATATCATCAATCAGTGTCACAGCAGAGTCAAATAATGTTTATTTGTTTGTTTGGTGAAAACAAACCCGAATAGTTATACCCCTGAGAGCTTCCACCTGCGGCGCTTGGCTACCCAAGACGGTCTTGCCGTCAGCACTGAAACTGTCTGGAGACGCTCCAAGTCCAAACTTGAGTAACCAATCTACAAGTTGACTTGCTGGCTCGCATCACCAGATTCACGCAGCTTGAAGCCCAACTCAAGTCGCATCCTCAGCCACGCCCCCTGACTCCACTTAAAAACCACTCTCGACACTCTAGCATTAGAATGGGTTGGAGCCTATTTTCTGAGGCTATACCAGTGTGGGTACTCTGAGAGGGTAGTACAATGATTTGGTGAGTGGTAAACACGGACTGCCTGCCAACTAAACAATCTAGACACGGAGACATAACCGCGCACATACAGGCTATAGAGCAACCTGAGTACTAGCGAAAGTACTGAAACAGAACCTCAAGAGAAGCCGGAACCTACCTACCCCCAGATATCAAGTTACCTACAGCCGAGGCTTAGCCCGAGGGCCGGCCATAACTGTGCTGGAAAGAATCAAGGAGGTAGAGAAGGGACCACTTTGAAAGGTAGACTGACTCTGTACGCCAAGATCCAAGGAAGGCGTACAAAGTGTAAGTGCACCAGAACACACGTACACATGCACATACAGACAAAGGTAGAAATGCAGACAAACACTCACAAATACACACGCGAATAGCCCGCCAACTATCAGGTACTACAAGCCCCCCACCCCCCCAGTCACATTGATGCTACTGTCACTCCTGCCGTGACATGCGGCGTAAGTATCACATCACCACACGATAGTAACAGAGGGGAATAGGGGTGCATTGTCAAAACTACAGACGTATAAAGACACGTGCACACAGCATGCACCTCTTTAATAAAAGGCATCCGGCAAAAATTTAAATTCATATCACACGCCCATATATACATAAACAAGAGATCTATCAAGTTCTACCTGCCCGGCATGCATTTCGAATGCAGCGTGCATCTCTTTATTTAAAGGCGTCCAGCCAAAATTTAAAAATACATCGAAGTAGTTGGCGTGCACCTCTTTGTAGACATGAAACAATTAAAACTTGAAGGAGGTGGTGCAGGGCTGTCCTTGGCTGCGTCTCCGGTGGTAGGGTCTTTCTGGTGCCCGCCTGTATGGGGGAGTGGGCAGGTGTTGGAGGGAATGGGAGGGTGGAGGTGGTTGGGTGATGTTTTTGGTGGGATCAAGTCTAATACCAAAAAGCATGCATACAGACAGAAGCACCTGTAACACATTTGCAAAATGTGTTCTGGAACATAACGAGCACACACGTACGTTCTCACCACAGAACATGTATCGTGTACATGTATAGCATGTGACTCGTCCATATATGCATGTGTGTGTTTGAGTATGTGCGCAATTTTTTGTGAAATAAGCACAGGGAAAAGAGGGCAATACTACGAACCGGATTTTTCGGAGAATACTCCAATCTGAAAAATTATCGCATCTTACACGCAAAACACACTGTAGGATGAACGAAATATCGAGGAAATTCCCAGAATTTGCAAGAAGTGTGAAGAAAGGTCTGGGAGGAGAGGGAGCAAGTCAGACACGGCGCAAGTGAAGTGGGTAATGGTTGCTGAAACCCAAGGGCAGTATAGATGCCAGGCAGTATGCAGCAGCATTTGTGACACAATGTACACTGTCACTGAATGACAGGGAAGGAAGTTGGGCTGGGCTGTGTCAGTGTGGCTCTTTTGTGATGTTCTGCGCCCCGAATGCCAAAATTTTGCCCGAAGTATCCAAAAAATCCTTCACTCCGAAAAATCCGGTTCGTAGAATACACCCAGACGGAGGCTGAAGGTCGGCTGGGTACATGTTTTAGACCTCTGTCAGGCCGTCTGACTGTCACCTGTCCCCACGCTGGCAACTTCCAGCACGGGCAGCTGCCATGTCTCGCTTTGACGCAGCGCTCGAACATCTATACCTCACTTCGTGGCTGATGTACCAGAAAAAGGGAAGGTCACGGTTGGACATCTTGTCTGTCTGAAAACACTAATTTTCGAGATTGTGAAATACACAAAATTTTCGTGATTTTGTGACGCGAACTGCCTCTCCGACGCGTTAGCGTTTCTCAAAAAAATTGCGCTAACGCGCAAATTATTTTCCACAGGAACGATTTCTGTTCCGTTAAGACTACTGAAAATACGGGAACTGGTTCCGGTTCTCGTTCCCAAGAATCCTTTAGGGGACACACACCCCTGCTCAAAGTTGATCGAAAAAAACCCCTCCCCCCAGGAGGGTTTTCTTTTTGGCAGGTTCCCTCATTAAGAGCCTTGAAGAAGAGGACCCCCCTCGAAGCACCTGGTACAAATTCTTCGATGGGGTTCCTCTTCCTCCAGGCTCTTAGTGAGGGAAACTTCTAAAACGAAACCACCCACAGGGGGGAGGGTTTCTTTGGATCAAAGTACGTCGTCTAGTCTGTGCCTGTTAATTGTCATGTGTTTGGTGGTGTGCTGTCAACCTATCATCTCACGGTATCTCGCTCTTCTTGGCCATTCTCAATTCCTCTCCGCGTGTTTACTGTACTGATGTTAAATTGTTTCCGTTATATTGTGCATTGACGTATGGACCATCTTCCGTTGATCCTGTTCCTAGATCTGATGCATTGACGTGTGTACCATCTTCCGTTGATCCTGTTCCTAGATCTGATACAGGGTCTTCTTGCGCTTGGGTATGGGAAGTCTTGAATCACATCGGTGCATCTTTGCTCGGATATACTCACAAAGATACCATTGCAAACTCAAAGGAGGCTCGTCACCGTGGTACGATGCAGTCGTGAAATGTGGGGTGAGGTCATTCAATTCTGAGTGTTGTCACGGGTCTCTGAGCCTACATCAGTTTATTCCTCAACTTCGTGTCAACCTTGCGCGATTATACATTCCTGAGGAGGGCTCAGGGGTCGACCATCCCGTCCTAGACGGGAGTTAACCTTGAAGAATACAAGAGTCATCATGGAGGGGGGGGTCTGTAAGAGTAAATCTGCTTCTGGGCGAGTGTGTAGTTCTTTCTCTCTTTTTTTATCCTGAGTTTCTTTCTTTCCTGCAGCTATTTGGATGCTTGGATGGCGTGAGTCTTGCAGAAAATGATTTCTTTCTTTCTACATTAATTATTTGATTGGCAATCTCTGGACCTGTAGGAATATTCCTAGCAACGTATTAGAGGTTCAACCAATTGAATACAATAGTAGCGCAGGGATGATACTTGGGTTCCGCGGGACGATAATTCCAAAAGGAGCATAACCATAGAAAGCTGACATTTAAGTCTACTTTCTACTGATTCACGACAATCATTCCTCGGCACCAGTGTAAAAACTGCGACGGCAGCAGCCGCTGCGAGCAACAGCAAAGGAGGATCCGCTGTAAGGACTGCGTCAGCGGAGGCCTCTGCGAGCACCAGCGACAGAGGGGCAGGTGTAAAGACTGCCGCGGAAGCAGCATCTAAACAAAACAGCAGAAAGCAACAACTGAACAGAAAGGGAGGAGTAAAAGGAAGGGGCAAAGGGGGGTATGTAGGTATATGTATTCTCACTAAATATACCACCAGCCATGATACCGCAGCATCTGGATTTTGTTCGCAATACCAATAATCCAATTGCAATGCACGAACACCAGCCCATCCCGCGGATATTTCGATGCAGGTTTCTGGAATCTGCCGGCTGTGCCTCCGAAGAGTATACCGTTTTTGAACTGAGAAGATGGCAAGAAGCGGAAAGACAATCGTGACGCTTTTCCACCTTTCATCAGACCTTGCATGATCAACTGCTCGTTTCGAGGCTTGGCTTCCATATTTTTAAGTAATGTACCCCAAGCCTGTGTGTGCATGTGTGTGTGGGGGGGGGGGGGGGGCAAAGTAAAT
>Ga0105055_10008328_pt1 | contig 13514 bp, 7 predicted proteins | sample BON03_FD_78090 | JGI IMG/M metagenome (GOLD analysis project Ga0105055, IMG submission 78090) | Freshwater microbial communities from Lake Bonney liftoff mats and glacier meltwater in Antarctica - BON-03 | ecosystem: Environmental > Aquatic > Freshwater > Ice > Glacier meltwater | place: Lake...
ACACACATACACACACACACGCGCGCGCGCGCACACACACACACACACATACACACATATACACACAGACATACACACATACACACATACACACATACACTCATACACACATCATACACACGTACACACATACACACACATACACGCATACACATACGCACGCATACACACATACGACGAACACACTCACGCACTCTCACACTAAAACACACACACAGGACATACCGGGCCAGATGGTGGGCCCTGCAGCTGTATGGCAGGATATACAAGCGTGGGCTCTACCTGCACCCAATGTGAGCCGGGCACTTTCAACTCTGAACCCGGATCGAAGGTGAAGCCTGAGTGTATGTGCACGTGTATGTGTAAGCGAAAAGATCAAAGCTTTACATTTCTTTCTCAATGAGTGGGCGAATTTTTTTCCATACAACGATGACAAAACCTCCTGGAAGTTTCGGTCCACCCCCCCCATGCCCTTAGAATACACGAATGTGAGGATTTGGCGCCAAAACTCAACAATTAGCAAAATTCGAATGTATGATGCAAAATTCGAAAGTTTAACGCCAAAATTCACATACACGTGGCTGGCACGTGTATGAATGCGAATTTCTACCTAAAGTCAAAATTAATTCAATTCTTACACCACCAAAAAATTCCGGCTTTACATGAGGATAGCTCCTAGCGCCGCCGGTTCGACAACCCCCCCCCGGTCATTGGTGCTAGTAAACAAATAAAAAGCCCACCCCTTTCTTTCTTTCCATTGGATGTCTTAAAAGAGGGACCCGCCTCGATCGATACGCACCTAGACTATTCAAGTGCCAAGTTTTTTCAGCCTAGTGACTATCAGAAGGGCCTTCTATATAGAGTTTCACGACCTTGCGAACCCCAGTTGTTGAAACATACCTCAAAAAACTCAAACAGGCGTGCTCAATCTGTCCTATGGATACAGAATCAGCGTTTGGCAGCACAGATGTGACAGCGTGCAAGTGTAATGCTGGCTCTACAGGGCCGGACGGTGGTGATTGCGTGGCGTGTGAATCAGGAAGTTACAAGGTCGTTGTGGGAGATCCTGCATGCAGCCCATGCCCTGCAAACACTGGCTCAGAGGCGGGCAGTGACACTCTGGCCGATTGTTCTTGCCTTCGTGGGTTTACAGGACCAAATGGCGCTAGCTGCTTGCCGTGTGCACCAGGCAGCTATAAAAATGTAACGGGCAATGTAACGTGCTCTGGTTGTGCAGCCGGCACGTACACATCAGTGCCTGCATCTTTCACGTGCACCCGCTGTCCGTCGCACGCAATATCTTCATCTGGTAGTATCGTTTTGACGGCCTGCATGTGCAACATCGGGTACAGTGGACCTGATGGAGGATTGTGCAGGGCGTGCACGCGAGGAACGTTTAAACACCATCTCGGAAACTCCGTATGCGTTGATTGTCCTTTTGGTTCGACCTCGGATGAAGGCAGCGACAACATCACGGACTGTGAGTGCTCCGCTGGATACACAGGCCGCAATGGAGTGTCCTGGAGTGTCAATGGAGTGTCCTGTGATATTTGCAGGGCGGGTACCTTTAAACTTACTACCGGAAATGCAGTTTGCAAAGATTGCCAGCCTGGCACTTTCAAGAACGTGAGTGGACCAGGGGAGTGCTCGCCTTGCCCTGTAGGCTCGAGCTCGCCCGCTGGCAGCAGCAGTGCGACCGCGTGCACGTGTCAGCCAGGATTTGCGGGTGGCAGTCCGCCGTGCACTGCCTGTGAAATGGGCAAATTTCAGAATATGAGTGGATTGTGTGTTCCGTGCAGCACCATCTTGTGTGAAATTGGACAATACCGGGAAGACTGTTTCCAAGTTGCTAGATCCTTTGATGCCATCTGCTACAAATGCTCAGTTGTGGAGAACGCAGTATTTCTCTTATCTGACGACAACACCTGCACGTGGCGGTGCGCGGATGGATTTCAACGAGATTGCCGGACCGACAGGTGCGAAATTTGCAAGGCAGGCGAATTCTACCAGACAACACGCGCAGTTCCGTCGTGTGAACCCTGCCCCAAAGATGCTGAATGTGACGGATCCAAGGTGGTAGTATGCAGAGAGACACATTACTTGTCTAGTGAAGAAATTAGGACTGGGAACAACACAGCAAATATACAAAAGATCCAAGCGTGTAGAGAGTGCCCAGAAGGCGCGTTGATTTGTCCTAATCGCGGCTGCTTCTTCCCGCGTCGGACAAAGACACAGAGCGGCTGTGACTTGAGCATCAACATGACAGTGACCCCACCGATCGGCGATTGGTCTCAAGATTCGTCCACTGGGGTGTGGGGCTTGCTCAACTGCCCCCCTGGCTATGAAATGATTTCGCTGTATTCCAAACCAGCAGCCTCATCCGGCAAGGCCCAGCGCTGTCAAAAGTGTGTGGTGGGACTCCAGGTGTGATTGATGTGTGATATGACTCATCGCATTCATTCAAACGTGCGGCGTATCGGACGCATATGCGTGAAATGACTTAGTGATATGTGGAACATTGTGTCTGAGGTGGTGTGAGAACGGCTTGGATCATTCAGCCTCCAGAGCATATAAATGCTCCGGTGCCAGTCCCAAAGTACCTAGCTAGGTATATTCGGACCTGGACCAGAGCATTCTTATACTCTGTTGGCTTGATGGTCAAAGCCGTTCCCACAAAAACGTAATTAATGGCCACCACAACCAACCGACCAAAGCATGGCTCTCCCCAGCAGGTGTACCCCCATGCAGGCTTCCGGCCGTCCTATGGTTGGATGTTTCTCATCCTTTATCACAGTCCCCTTACAAGTTTTGCAGTCAGCAGAGATCGAACGGATGCTTCCCTGTTTTATAGTCCGGCCCAAATGTGGGTGCGCGGTGAGCAAAGTTCGAACTAGCAACCTTTACGATCTTGTAGGAACAACTTAGACCATGAAAACCACTGGGGCAATTAAATGCTTCGTTCCTTGTCCAAAATTACCTAGCTGGGTGATTTTTGACGTGAACTGGAGCATGTATATGCTCCAATGGCTGAATGGTCTAAGCCGTTCCCGCAGGTAGACTCAAGCACGTAGGCAGTTGTACGAATTTACGTCAAGTGTCACTCCTCCTACAGCTATGATTTAATCATGTGTAACTAGCAACAATATGTATGAGCGCTGTAACAACTTGAACATCAACCTCCCACACTTAACGCCTCACAAGAGGAATTGCGATACAAATCGCACAAATATCTTGCAATGCTGCTGATGCTACGGCTGGGCATTGAATCTTTCATTTTCTGACAAAATTGAATTTGCTGAACCAATATGTGCTTTTAGTATGTGATCAACGCATCGGTGGACAAATGCCAGCCGTGTCCCGCTGGCCTGAAATGTCACGGCAACGCATCATTCGAGGCTCTAACGATTAATAGCTCGTGGGTGGAAGATGGCAATATATTTCGATTGCAAACCTGCCCTTCTGGCTACTATGTCTCGCCCCCGGGCCAGGGATCTATTGACGCCTCCAACGCGGCGCTACAAAAGTGCGAGCCGTGCGGCAAGGGCGAGGAGTGCACTAACTCGACGTGCGTGACGTGCTCAGAATGCCCAGCAGGTAAGTACAAAGCAGCGGTGAGCACTGAAGCTTGTGAAATGTGCCCTGCAAACACCTACCGAGACGATCCTGGGGCGAGAGAGCTACGCAACTGCCAGGCATGCCCCAGCGGTGCCAACACTGGCGACAGCAATGGACAGACAAGTGTGGATGCCTGCCAGTGCGAGGAGAGATTCTACGTTGCCACGGGGATGGCAGGGTTGACGTTCTCTTGCGCCAAATGCCCAATTGGTGCCGTGTGCAGCAATGGCATCTGCGCCCTCCGAGCATATACAGCATCTGGCTTCACGTGCCCAGACGATGGCAAAAGTGTCCCAGGCACGTGGGAGCGGTCTGTTTCGGGCGAAAACGCTGGCAAGTTGGAGCTCATTTCGTGCCCTGCAGGTCACTCAAAGCAGACACTTTCACACGACACGCAACAGTGCCGTCCGTGCGCGTCGGATTCACAGTACGTCATTGATCCAGATGAGCATGAATGTAAACAGTGTCCCCGAGGCTTGCAGTGTGATGGCACTGCTGTTGTGACGCCGGTGGTCAAGAACTCAGTCTGGACAGCCCTTCAGGGTATCTACATGCTGCAGACTTGCCCGAAGGGCCATTCCAGGATGCATGTTGATGATGGTCTTACCTCTGCAGACAAGCAGCGGTGTGAGCCGTGTGCTGAAGGCACGGAATGTGTCACACCGGAATGTGACTCATGTTCGCCATGCAAACCTGGCACTTTCAAAGAAGTGGCAGGAATCCAAGACTGCAGAAATTGCCCGTCAAACACCTACAATCCAGTTCCCAGAGCCACGTCGTTTACAAACTGCCAGGCTTGCCCCAGCGGTGCCAACACTAACAACACGGATGGACAGATCAGTGTGGACGCCTGCAAGTGCGGAGACAGATTCTACGAAACTATCAAGGGAGTAGCTGGATCAACATTCTTTTGCGCCACCTGCCCGACAGGTGCTGTGTGCAACAATGGCCTATGCGCACTACAGCTCCCATTAAAGACATGTCCCGAGAAAAACGATGCCATTGCTGGGACATGGGAGCGGTCGGTGTCAGTTGAGGATGCGGGCAAGTTTAGACTTGTTTCCTGCCCCAAAGGTTACCAGAAGCAAGTTTCGTCAGCGGATGCCCAACGGTGTCTTCCGTGCCTTTTGAATTCACAGTACATTCTAAATCCCAATACTGATAAATGCGAGAAATGTCCGCCAGGCCTCCTGTGCGAAATCGATGCAGTGCATCCTGTCGTGCCAGACTCCACCTGGATGGCAGAGGATGGTGTCTATAAACTCAATACGTGTCCGAAAGGCTACATGAGAATGAGTGTGACCAACGGGGCTGTGGCTGAAGCTGGAGACCAGCGCTGTCAGCCATGCACCGAGGGCACCGAGTGTATGCTAGAGGTGTGCGATGTGATTTGCATATACACGTGTGCGCGTGTGCGTGTGTGTGTATGATTAAATACATATAATTGTATCTTATATATGTATATATATATGTATATAAAGGATGTATGGGATATACGTACATCTATACATGCAAAGAACAAGGCCCTTGAATCGCATGCAACACAAGTTTTAAGATTAGATCGATCCGTCGACAAGGCATCGAGGAACAGCACGATTCTTTGGGTCTTATGATCAAGAGCCTATCAACTAAGAGTCATACTTTGAATGGGATTGTTCTTTATTGAATATGACATCATCGTACTTATGTTTATATAAATACACACAAACACACACTCTCTCTCTCGCGCACACACGCGCACGCACAACATTAAAATACATACAAGTAAATATATGCTCTCTCTCGCGCACGCATACGCAAACACACACACGCACACACACACACGCACAAACACACGCACAAACACACAAACACACTTCAGGTGTGCCACGTGTGCACTGACTGCCAACCTGGGAAATATAAAGATGTGGCTGGAACGCATGGCTGTCGTGCTTGTCCCCAGAACACCTATAACCAAAGTAAGTTGTGCAACTGAAGCTCTTAGTCTTCACCTTTCACAGCATTTTAAATGTTTAGTGTTGCCCCCACACAAAAACTAAATATCCCCCTGTCCTCACCAAATCAAATCAGATTTCAAAGCAGTTGAATCTACGAGTTGTCGGGCATGTCCAAGCGGCGCAGATACCCGTGGCAACGACGGGCTGACAAAGGTTGAAGACTGCCAATGCGGATCACGATTCTACCTCGCAGACCCTCAATCGAGTAGCGTTTCATTTTCATGCGTCAGATGCCCTTTGGGGCTTGAATGCGCAGATGGCTCTTGCAGCGTGCGATCGTCTGTTGAGCGCCCAAGGTGTAAATCTGGAAATCTTAATTCGGCAGTCAAGGGAACATGGTCCTTTCCCGAAGGACAGGCTGTTCTTACAGCATGCCCAACAGGCTTTCGTCTTTTAAACCGATTAGGTTTTTCTATTGATTTGCTGAATGGTGCATGGATGTATTTACGCACCTGCGTGCATTTTCGAAAGACAGTCGTTAACGTTTCTTTTTTATGTGGAGAATATATCAGGTGCAGAATTGCAGCATTGTCAAGAGTGTGCAAGGTTTTCCTCCCTCATGCTCTCTCTTTCAGCGATTTGAATGGCGTGTGTGCACGTTCAAAATGGCTCGTTGTGTATGCTGTTTGCCCTTGCGTGTGGTGCCAACGCATTTGTGCTAGTAGAGGCGAATTCATGTTTCAAGAAACACTCTACATCACATCACAAAACTATCACGGGCATCTCACCGAATGCAACATGCAGTAGTGCTAACACATTCGGTGAGATGCAGTAGTGCTAACAGATGCAATAGTGCTAACACATTTGTGCTGGCAGTGGCGAATTCATGTTTGACAGCAGTGTCCCGATGCTGCCCTGTCAAACTTGCCCGCCACAAGGATTCTGTCCCAACAAAGGTCCAACTCGTGCTTGTTTTGTGCACACCTCTTGCATGCGTCTCTCACAGCGTGCATGCGCAGATGTCTACGCCTGCACGTATCATGTGCAGTGCGGTGCATCCACTAACATGCAGCCAACATGGACCTTGACATACGGATGGCAGGAAGGCCCATTTTCAAAGTAAACCCCATCGAAAGCTCCATGGTGAGTTTCATCCTCCTTGACCCTTAGTTTCATCTTGACATAGAGGCTTGAGATCTTATTTTGAGAGGTCACCCAAATTGTGCCCTATGAAACTAACAGCACTATTTTGTGTCCTGTTTTGCTGATATTTGCAGGTGCTGGACGGGGATGTATCGGAAGACAATTTAGACAGTGTTGTTTTATCCATTGCAGCCACACTGAATGTGGACCCCTCGCTCATTGAAGTCTCGCTCATTGCAATCCCGAATTTTGGTGCGCGAAAGCAAATGAGCAGGAGGGCTCCTGTTAGCATCACCTTCAGATTCTTTGTAGATGCTGACAAGAAAAACGACATCAGCGCTCTCATTGAGAGTGGGTCCTTTTCTAACAATCTGCAAAAGGAGCTGTACAAACAAAATATTCAAGCGTCAGTGGCTTTCACAGGTCCCTTTCCCGTGCCTTGTTGAGGGTCTCGTGGCTATGAACAAGTGCCTAATGAAATGTACCCAATGACACTATTCTTTCCCACGTGCAGGAAACATACAAATAAGCGTGTTGCAAGAAGACACGACGGTCGGCACAATCTCGCTTGTTGGCAGCACGTACTGGGTCTCGGCTCTTGTTTTCTGTGTCTTCGATATGCGCTGTTGCAGTGTGTTGCAGTGTATTGCAGTGTTTTGTCTGTTGACTATGTGTATACGATGTGCTTGCAAACGTCGTGTCGTCCTGTATCATCGTAGAACAGTGCGATACATCGCAGTGTGTCACAATGCGTTGCAGTGCGTTGCAGCGCGTTGGCAAGGATGGTAATGAGGCACACGATGCGGCTCGAACACACTGAAACGCACTACAACACACTAGGCTGCAATGCACTGCCGCACACGATGAGGCCTGCAGCCTTCCACTCCTGATTCCTCCAATCTAATCAGTATTTACATCTTGTGTAAATACCAGGCATTCTATACCCCTGGTCTAATTCCAGCGCTTAGATATCACGTGTAGCACAATGATAACAAGACATGCAATGTAGCCTGTGGCCCACCGCAGATGCAGTACATTGCAGCATGTTTCAGCACCTTGCAAAATGTGGCAGTGCGTTACAATGGGTTGCAGTGCGTTGATCTGTGGTCTATTGCAGGTGGTAGATTGCCCCCTGGGATATCTTCTCGTCAACGAAACTGCCCCCGGATACTGCCTGCCCTGTGAAAGGTTGTCAGAACCTACCTTGTGTACGCATAATGTTTCGACCTGTGCTTGCTGCATTCTTGTTTCAGCTTTCGTATTCGTGTGTGCCTTCTGCTCCCGTATCTCTCACACGTTGTTACTCTTTCCCAAGTGCCCCCACAACAACTCCATTCTCGCTCTTTGCTCCTGCTATTGCTCTTTTCTTGATGTGAAATGTACATGTTTGGACAATCACACTGCAACACGCAAACCCACATGTTGTGACAAGTGCACTGCAACACACTATAACACACTGCAAAGAACTTGAACACTCTCAACTCTACATTTAACAAACAAACACAGGGGCACATATTCTATCGATCCTTTCGAGGGATGCTTAGGTAGTTGTGGTGTTCGTCTTTGCAACGAGTGCCCAGAGGCAAGTGCACTGCACTGTAATGCAACACACTGCAGAAAACTGCAACAAACTGCAACACACTGCAACGCACTGCAATACACTGCAACACTCTGCAACACTCTGCAGCACACTAGAGCACACTGCAACACACTAACTTTGCAGCGAGTGACTTAAGGCAAGCATCCTCTCGACTCCTACACACTGCAATACAATACAACACACTGCAATACACTGCAACACACTGCAACACACTCAACACACCGCAGCACACCACATCATCTCACTGTCAAATTGGCATCAAATCTATCTCACTCTTATCTGTTTACACTCACATATACACACACGAACACACACGCACACACACACACACATCTGTGTGGAGAGCAGGGTGCTGTGTGCAGCGGGGGCCTAGAGGAGGACACAGACAAGCACTTCTGGCCTCTCGCGGGAACATGGTTGCAAGAGCGAACGCGGCTTTCAAATGGAGCACAGATGCTACGATTCAGAGTTTCGGAATGCGAAGAAGGCTTCAAGCTAGTCCGCGGCGAGACGAATGCCTACACTCGGGACACGTGTGAGGCCTGTGAGTTTGGCAAGCTTGCTTTGGGCCAAGCATTGTATGCCCCCCAGCATAAGTCGAGGCTAGACCAGTGCATCGAGTGTCAAGACTTGACAGGTGTAATCTGCAAAGGAGGTATGGAAATCGCGCCGAGTCCAGGCTTCTGGATAGACCCCACGCTGGTCTTGGAGGATCTTTCGGAAAGCTCTATGTATGACCCCAGAATTGATACCCGCCGAGCCTCAACTGCTCGCCTCGATCCCAGAAATCGTAGTCGAACTGAGATTGTCCCAGGCGATCACGTGTTTGCCTTCTATCCTGACCTTGCGGATAACAACAACAAATCAGCAGAGACGAAATTTGGGATGATAGTGGAGTGGAATGATTGGGATCGCTCCGCCTTGATCCGATTTAACGGCGAGGGTGAAGCTACACAAGTGCCAGGAGAATGGGTGGAGCAACGGAGCATCAAGGCCTACCAATGCGCCAACGACGCCTGCTTGTCTGACTTTACGTGCAGAGAGGGCCACTATGGCCGAATATGTGGGCTGTGCAACGGGAGCTACATCATGTCCTCGGATGGATGCACTCTTTGTGATGTGGACCAAGAGGGTTCTTATATTGCTATCGTCTTCTTCACATTCACGTCCCTGTTGCTTTGGTACTTCGTTTGCAGACCTTGGTTTCGATTTTTTGAGAGATTTGAGCTCTGGGTGGCGCTACGTCTCGTGAATGTGCTGGTGCACATGGCGACGTTTATGGGCAATCTGGTGAATCGCTTCAACAAACGCGCCAATAGGGCCAAGCAGATCAAGCGCATTCTGGCCAGCTTCTGCCGTATACATAACATTATTGGGTATGGCAAGGTAGTCATCGGCTTTTATCAAGTCACGGCCACCTTTCTGCTCAACTTCAGCGTCGAGTGGCCTGATTTGATGGGAACTGTACTGGGCTACATGAATTTCTTGTCCTTCAACTTTTTTAGCGTGCCCAGCGTCTCGTGCCTTTTCAAAGGGTATTCCTACGTGGCAAAGCACCAGATATTTACGATTTTTCCTCTGTTCATAGTCCTACTGCTGCTGATGCCCTCAGTCTTAGCCTACAGCCTCTCAGAACTCAAGATTGTGGCGGTCAAAGAAAGCGTCATCAAGGAACTCGTGTCCGCTTTCTTCTTTGCCATGCTCAGTTTTCTTTTTTTGATCTATCCTGCTGTGTCGACAACCGTTCTGAATACCTTCAATTGCATTGATTTGGACGTGCACGGCAATTGGCTCAAGGTGGACATGCGTGTGCAGTGCCCGCGGGACACGCTGGACATTGGGTTTACGTGGTCGCTTGTCTTCGTCTTTATCTATCCTGTTGGAATCCCAATCATTTTTGGGATCATTCTGTGGTATTTCTCGGTGCCCAACATAGCGCAGCGCAAGCAGGATCTGTACAGGTTTAAAGCGCTCATTTACAGAGTCGATGAGTCGATACTTCCGAATGTCCGTGCTATTGCTGCCCATCTCGACAAATGGACGTGGAAGCATGACCCTGTTTGTTTGCTGACCCGCGAAGAGTGCCTTCTGATACTGCGTCATTCCTGGACTCCATGGGAAGAATTTGAGACTGGCGGCATCGAATCTCGGATGTTTGGAGGCAAGGCCTTTAATTTGGTAAACGAGGCTGCTCAGAATACTGCTGATGCTGTCACCAACGCAGCAGATCGAGTGCAAGACTCCACCCGCCCTTCCCAAGACTCCAACTCCAACAACAGCAATGCTGCCATAGACGGTGCAGAGAACGGGCGCGGTACAGGGGAACAGGGCTCGCGAGCAGCCAGCGTCGCTTCCGACTCCCAGGCGCGCATGCCGGCAGGCACGCAGGCAGGCGCACTGCGCCGCAACACTTTGGAGCAAGAGACTCTATCGACTACCATCACCAGCAATACAACAAATGCGAGCTTGAATCCAATGGAAGTGCACCTCGTGAGCGGGGCATCCTTCGGGAGTGCAACCCCCACGGCTCGGCCTAGTACTCCAAGGCCACAGAGCGATGAAGAGGAAATTGTCTCCGCATTCACGTCGCCTGCTGCAAATGCACCAGCAGCAAGCACAAGTTCGCGTGAAGCCAGCCTCGCGGGGAGGTCTGACGAAGACGAGGACGAATATGCTGAGATGGATGAGTTTGATGTGCGTTTGTCAACATCGGAGCTTGTGGCTTCGCTGTGCAAAGAGTCTATTCTAGTTGTGCCGCCCATTGTCTGGAATGGTGAAAGTGGTGCAGAAGAGGAGGTTGCAATTGATCGTGCTGGCTTTCTCTTCTCAATGTATCAGGTCTTTCGCCAGGCGCCCATGCACGCTCTCTCGCGCACGTGCGCTCTCTATATTGCATGTTTCATTTCAATCGGAATCTGTCTTTACATTGGAGAAATCGTGGACCATGATACATGCACACGTAGTTTGGTCAGGGGTGCCGGTATTTGCTCATCTTGTGCCGCGCACTGCAACACGCTGCAACACACTGCAACACACTGCAACACACTGCAACACACTGCAACACACTGCAACACACTGCAACACACTGCAACCCTCTGCATCACTCTGCAACACTCTGCAACACTCTACCACACAATGCCATTCACTGCAACACACGAATGCCCTTGTTAGCAGATCTTGTGCTGACTGCAATGACTACAACACAATGTAATACACTGCAACACACGGGTGCCTTTAGTAGCAGTAACAGATCTTGTACTGACGAAGTTGGTTTGTGGCGTGTGTGGTATCTTACTTGCATGCTTGGATGCTCATTATTTTTTACAGGTGCAGTACTGGTGGTTTGAGATTTTCGAGATGTGTAGGTCAGTCATCTCAATACCACCGACCTATACATGCATTGTTTGAGATTTTCGAGATGTGTTGAATGTCACGAACTCATGTTTATTTTTTTTGAGATTTCTGAGATGTGAAGGTGAGTCTATATTACATAATGTATGTATATATGAATGATATGAGTGGTGGCGATGGATATTAATGTGCACATTAACACATACACGTGTATGTTTGCACGCGAGCATTTAATAAAAGTCCATATCATACACAGGAAATTGGTGATCAACGGAATTCTAGTCTATATCCACGACGCACACATTCGCCTTGGCATTGGCTTTGCTGGTACACATCCTAGAGGCTTTATACTTTGATCGAAAGAAACCCCCCCCCCCCAAGAGGGGTTTCCTATTTACTATGTTCCCTGATCAAGAACCGGGAGGAAGAGGACCCCCTCTGAAGACCCACACCCAAAATCGATCAATTTTGGGGGTGGTTCTTCAGGGGGGGTCCTCTTCCTCCCGGATCTTGATTAGGGAACATAGTAAATAGGAAACCCCCCCGGGGGGGGGGGTTTCTTTCGATCAACTTATCCTGTAGATGAAATTTGTTTACCAATCTGCTTTTCATCTTGCTGCTTCTTTCATCTTCCTATATTCGAAATGAGAAAATGAGTAGAGAGCTAATTTTGAGAATGTCTAGCAGTGAGTTCCCTTTCGACTCTGTTCTCCTTTGCCGTTTGTCCCTTTGCTATGGGATGGCAACAATCACAAGACTCCCTAAATTACTTGCTCGGACTGTCGAGAACTGACTTTCGAGAATGTGCACCAGTGTGCTTTCTGTCGCTCATTCTTTCCTTTGCCGTCCGTCCATTTGCAAGTCCGAAATTGAACAAGTTGATGTTGTCGGCGCTGTCTATCCAAACTCTCACTTTGGCCTATGGCTTGCTCCTTATTGTCAAATCGAATGCTGGAGTCAGTACTGCTACTTCAAGGTTTGATGCAGTGTGTTGCAATGCGGTGCAATGTGTTGCAATGTGTTGCAATGGGTATTGATATGAATTGCAGCGTGTTGTAGTGCGTTGTAGCGTGATGTAGTGCGTTTCAGTACGTTGCAGTGCCTGGTAGCGTGCTGCAATGTGTTGCAGTATTTTGCAGTACACGTGTTGACATATCCATGATGAATGGGCAGGTACAAGATGTGAGCCCTCGAGTAGGTCATTGACACTGCAACACACTGCAACACACTGCAACACACTGCAACACACTGCAACACACTGCAACGCACTGCAACACACTGCAACACACTGCAACGCACTGCAACACACTGCAACACGACCGGGCAGGTACGAGATGCAAGCGCTGGAGTGGGTCATAGTTCTCTTGAACTGCCTGCTCATTATTTTCCCCTACATTCTAAGTCTGTTGGATCTCGGGATTTACGGTAACATAAACAAATTTACACACACATATATATGTATGTATATATACAAGTGTATATACATATATTTATATATATTTGTCATCTCAAGATATGTGAATAAATACACACATATATATATACATATACATATATATACGTATATATATATATGTATATATATTAATCACTTTTGCATACATACGTGTACATATATACACATACACACACACACATATGTACATTCATATATATATACATATATATATATATATACATATATATATACATATATATAATATATACATATATATTACATACATATGTATATATATACATATATGTATATATATATATGTATATATACTTAGATGTGTTCATATATATTAATATATGTTCTTACTCATGTACATTTATATACACGCACACACACACACACACATATATATATATTATATATATACATA
>Ga0105055_10008331_pt1 | contig 13511 bp, 13 predicted proteins | sample BON03_FD_78090 | JGI IMG/M metagenome (GOLD analysis project Ga0105055, IMG submission 78090) | Freshwater microbial communities from Lake Bonney liftoff mats and glacier meltwater in Antarctica - BON-03 | ecosystem: Environmental > Aquatic > Freshwater > Ice > Glacier meltwater | place: Lake...
CCCAGTGTCAGATGCGTTTCATCGAGCAGAGGCTGATCGGGTTCGAGATCAATCGCCTCGGCGAGCAGTGCGATCGCTTCGCTGAATTGCGAGTGCTGTGCCAAGCGTAGCCGCCCGACCGAAATGAGAATTCCCGCCGCAATATGAGAATTCCGATCGGCGCATAGGATAAGCGTGGCCGCTCCCACGCTTTACTTGGCACACCTGGCCCATTTGGGCCTATCGACGGGGTTGAGCGGACCTGGCAAAGCCAGCCGTCGATTTGAGGTGGGGCTATTCACTTTTCGAAGAGCGTTCGAAGGAGGTTCCTTGCATCATCCAAGGGCCGTCGATTGGCGTTCGCCGGTCAATCATCAAATCCCTGTCCATGAGTGTTCAGGCACCATCCGCGCCAGTAGTCGGCATTGCTGGGGTCTGCCCAGTCCACGTCTCCATCTGTCATCAGGTCGATCTGCCATTTCTCAATCCACTCGGTGCCATCCTCGCCGCCCTCACGAACCACCAGCAGCACGGCCCGCTTGTTGGCAGCGTTGATGTCTCTCACCAGCAGCCACAGATCTTCGCCGTGCCGAAGCACATCGATCCTGCTCGAGCTCGCACCCCAAGTACCTGATGTGAGGAAGTCCGTGCCCAGCACCTTCGCGTAAAGGAGCGTTGGTCCACCGAGGTCGAACTTCCTCACCGCGTTGCCTTTGGCAGGCACCCAGACGTTGCCATCAGCAAACGCCGTCGTGCGGTTGTTGGCGAAGGTGCCGCGCACGCTCGACACGACTGTCTTGGGGCCATTGAAAGAAGTGTGGTTGTAAAGGGTTCCGCCGCTTTCGGCGATGAGGACATCAGGGCCTCCGCGATGTACGTTTGGCGCACCGCCGCCATCGAGCGTGTCCCACCGGTACTCATTGAATGAGACAAATGGGTCAAAAGGTGGAGCGGGATTGAGCCTGAAGCAGTCAAAGCGGCCGCTGATGGCAGGACCGTCACCGGAGATCGAAACCAATCGTTGTCGTCCGACAAAAGCCATCGCCGAAAAGGGGCGGCCTAGAACTGGACCGAGAGAGGATCCAATCTGCTCCTGAGAGCTGATCGCAAGAGCCTTCGTGAGCCGGTACATGTCGCGACCGTTGGCATCATGCGTGCCTACGTCGCAAACATACACTTGGCCAGCCAAGTTGACGGCGATGCCTGGCTGTGACAGTAGATCGCTACCCGTTATTGTTGTCAGTGCCAGACTGTTGACCACTACGCCGGTTCGCTGGTTCAGGCGCAACACAGATGGCGAGCTGACACTGTCAGGGCGAAATGACAGGAACAGATCTTCGTGCCACCAAAGGGAGGTCGAAACGCCATCATAGAATCCATTGCCACCTGATCGCGGATCAATCTCTTTGACCCACATCACCCGGCCTTCGTTGCCGGCATCCTCGATCGCCACGATGATCGATTCACCATCTGATGCTCGCTTGAGACTCAGGAAGGCAACGTGACAGCAGCACTCCTGGAAGACGCCATCGTCGCCCAAAAACACACCGTCACTGACTGATGCCTTTATGCTCATTAAAAAAATCCTTAGCAAGCCTTCGACCAGTGCCTCGGCGGCAACACTTCCATCCAAACGGCGTCTTCGGTGACCGCTGGCGTTTCGCCGACGGCCGGCGTGATCTCGACGCTTACGTTCGTGGCATCGCAGAGCATGGCGAAGATCACCATGTCAGCGACGTATGCTTGATTGATGAACTCGGCGCGGCCATCTGAATCGCGCGTGCGAGTCTGAAAATCGGTGTAGGTGTACCCGACTCCACGCAGCTGCTTTTGCAACTGAGGACCCATGGCGATCTTGATGTTCTGCGTGCCTTCGGTGGTGCCATCCCACTGCCGGCAGACGATGTGATTGTCGCCGCCGCTCTTGTAGCGGAACATGAACAGACCAGGTGATGCTGCGCCGATCTCGCCATCGGTGCGCATGACCTGATCGCTGATGCGCTCAGCGCGTGTAGCTTCGAGATGGAGTTCTGATTTACGGATCATGATGCAACCACCTCCACTTGCATGGCGGTTGCCGGGGTTGGCGCTTGGGCATCAGCCGTCGTGCTCACTTCGATTTCATTGCGCTCTTCGGCACCGCTGGCTGCTTCGGATCGCACGATGACCTTGACCACCTGGTCATGATCGAAGGTGCCCAGCGACAGGATGAAGTTGCGTGCCGCGCTGAAGGTGACGGTGTCAGTCGGATTGAGCAGGTCGATCTCATCGGCATCGACGGCGACATAGACATTGAACAGAGCCGGGGCAGCTCCCTGGCCATTGGTCAGATAGGTCCAGCGAGCAGTGACCAGGCCATCGGCGCCGCAGTCGAGGCGCAGGCCTAGTGGTGCGCTGGGCACTGGCAAGATCAAGTTGCCATCTGCGTCGAAGGCAATGAGCTTAAGGCGGATCGGCTCAGCATCTTCGACGCCGCACCGGCTCACGGCCTTAACGTGGATCCACTGCACGCTCTCGTTGCTGAATCCGGTGAGCACCTGCTGCTGATGGATCGATGAGATCGTTGCGATGAGCGTGTCTGCGCCATCGATCGTGGTGCGCTTGTAGATTCGATATGCGCCGGTCTCGCCATCTGGCGGTACCAGAGCGATCTCGATTGACAGTGGTGCAGGCCTCACGGTGCGACGTGCGGTCGGCGTGGCGATCGACAAAGCCACGACGATTGGCGCAGGCTTGACGATGCGGCGCACGACCGGGGAAGCGATCGCCAGGCTCATAGCCAGTGGATCAGGTGTTTCAGCCTCACCCGATGTCGGGCTGACGACTGTCACATAGAGAGAGAGTGGCGCAGGCTTGACGATGCGGCGCACGGTTGGTGATGCAGTGGTGATCGATGCCACCACGGGTGCAGGCTTCACGATGCGGCGCACAGCCGGAGAAGCGATCGCCAGGCTCATCGCCAGTGGATCGGGTTTCTGTATTGCACCCGATGCTGGATCGATCACCGCCAGGCTGATGACCAGCGGATCCGGCCGCACGATCCTGCGCATCGCCGGAGCGGCCAGTGTGATCGCCGTGGCCAGTGGCGCAGGCGTCACCGTTCGCTGCACAGTCGTCGCGGCGATAGTCGCCTCGATTGAAAGAGCTGATGGCTTGCTGTTTCGCCTGGTCGTTGGCGCTACCAGTGCGACATCAATGGCCAGAGGATCGGGCGTGTTAACAATCGTGCCGCCCAACTCGTCCGTGACCAAGAAGTTTTGCAACGTCACATATTCGCTGGCTGATGCCGTGTTGCCGTCGATCAGACCGCGCAGGCCAGACATCGACGTAGAGTCGGAGCCGGTGAGTTTCGACACGCCGCCCCAGAACAACTCTAAATCTTCTCCAATTACCTCTAATCGCAGCTTCGTGTATGAGCCTGCGCTGAAGGTCTCACTAACCGTGGCGATGTCTGTATAGGTGCCAGCCAAGCGCTTGGCGATCACCAGCTTTGCCGGACTGCGATCCGGGCTGGCGACGGCTGCAAAATAGGTGTTGGTCGCGCCTGAATCTTTCCGAACGCATGTCCCCGCATACTTGCCACCGACGGCTGTCTGAAATCGCACATCGACCTCGCAGGCCATGTCACCGCTACTCATGTCGGCGTTGAGGCGATAGATACAGGCCGTCGAGCCGCTGTAGTAGGCACGCAACTGCGCGGTCACGTCAGCCTCGATGAGTCCTGATATTTTCGTCCACGAGTCGCCGCCGTTCGGGCCGGTCGAGTTTCGCGAGTTCAAGTCCTTAACAGAGGCACCGCCGTCGAAGGTGTCCCCCTTGGTCGTTTGCTTTGGCCCTGGCTCAATGTCGAGGCCGAGATAAAGCGCTGCGTTTTCACGTGTTACTTCAACACCCAGCTTTTCTAGGCGGTCGGTGATGAGTGCGCCGTACTTTTCCGGTGGTGCTGCGAGGATGCCTGCCTTTGTTTTCGCCTGCACTACCGAGAACCCATCCGTGCCCGGCGCCATCGGAATGATAATCCGCTCTGGGCCAATGCTAACCTCGATCTTGCCGCCGCGCCTGAGCGTCGGCGGCGAGTCGCTGAACAGAATCTTTTGCACGATGGCCTCGCGTAGCGTGCGAACCATGCTCACGTTCATCGCCGTCTTTTGCTCGCCGGTCAGCACATCGTCGAGCTCACCCAGCGGGATCGCGGCAGCGTCCTTGATCGTCGCGCCTTCGATGGGGATGTAGAGGCCCAGTCCCGACCTGTCGCCATCGCGACGGCCTGCGAGTGCGCATTCATCGAGCGTCCGCAAGTCACGGAAGTTCGCAGCCCACTCCGGGATTCCCCATCGCGGGAAGCTGCCGTCGGTCTGCCAGATTGGACGCGCTGCATAGATCATTGTGTTTCCTGCGGCTTCCCTGCCGAGTGATAGTTCGGTTCAAATCGATTACGCATTGGCGATCTGCAGAATGCCTTCCGCGTTCCACTGATAGACGTAGTCATCGCCGCCAGGATTGGTCGAGGAAGCGCGCTCGATAAAGGCGATCGGGATCGAGTCGGCATCGTTGGTCACATGCTTCAAGAGCAGCACGCCAAGAACTTCGCGGGTGCCGTTGCCCAGCGCAGACCAGGTCACGTCGTCCGCATCAAACTCAGCGCGGTCATTGGCGTCATCCTTGGCGACAGCTTCGCTCGCCAGCGCCTTGCGCACATAGTTGGCACCATCCATTTCGTCGAGCGTCGTAAAGCCACTGATGAAGGCGATTCCATCGTTTTCCGTGTCGAGCGTCGTGTTGGTCATGACCAGCAGGGCGCGAATGTCGGCCCCGGCGAGGCCACCAGAGAGGATGAGATTAAGACCTGCGTTGAATACTTTCGTTGCCATGTAAAATACCTTTCGATGGAGTGTTTAGTTGATGGGCTTGATGAAGTTGACCTGATAAGTTTGGGTGAATCACGGTGCAGCATGGGCCACGTCGTGGAAGGTTCGGTAGTCGCCAGGTTGCCCGCTGACGGGCGGAGGCCCGATGCGAAGTCGCACTGTCTCCGCCGTGGCGTCGGTGAGGTCGATGTACCAGAGGCCCGTCATCCCGCTCGACCGGATGACGAGGTCCTTGTCTGCCGTGATGGACTCAAGCAGCGTGTTCGATGCGTTGGCGTCGATCGTCGCGTTGGTCGCATTGGTGTAGCCGCTCGCATTGCAGATGCGCACGCGCAGGTTTCGCGCACCGGAGAGCACGTTGCCATCCAGGTCCTTACAGGTGATCGTGATGGTGGATGGCGTCGAGGTGTCGCCCTGAGTAGTCGTCTCGAACTCGAAGGTGAGTATCTCTTCTGTAACCGCGCCCAGATCAGGCACGGCGGCATCCACATAAGCCTCAGTCGCAACCGTGCCCGTCTCATCCGGCAGCGTCAGTGTGCGATTGGCCGTCAGATTCTCTGGTACCAGCTTCAGCGTGAAATCGCCGGTCGCACTGTTGTTGTCGATTGCCACCTTCGCCGTCGCCGATCCCAGTCCGACAGTGAACGCGCTCTTGGCGGTACCAGGTGTTTGTGAGCCATCACTGATCAGCACATCAGGCCGACGATCAACGATCGCTGTGATCGCGCCACTGGCCAGCGTCACTTCAGCCAGCTTGATGTGATTGCCTGCAGGCCACCCGGTGCCATCAGCGGCTGCAGTGATCTGAGCCGAGCCGCTGTTGTCCTCAAGCCAAACATACGCCGTGCCATTGTTGTATGAGCTGAGCGCGATCGTGCCACCGGCATAGACCAGGTTGACGCCAGCAATCACCGCGCGGCCAGCAAGCACGCGAGCCGTCGTGCCTGCCGAGTCATCAGCAAAGACCTGCAGAAAACCTGCCGACGCTTCCCAAGCCTGCTGAAGTGCGTTGCCGACCTGCGTGTAATAGTCAGTCGATCCCCGCGCTGGCAGCACGCCGCCGCTCTTAACGTGCGAGACGCTGACGAGGTCCGTGATCTGAGATTCGGTTCTAAGTTTAACAGCCATCCGTGGCCCCTTTGATGATCATTCGAACTGCATTCAAACGTCCTGCGATTCGTCCCAGGTCACCAGCGCTTCGAGCGTGTTCTCATTGGCAACGACCTGCACATCCCTTGCGCCCTGCGGCGGATCGTGGATCTGAATCGTCGTCTCGAAAACAACCGAGACATTGCCGCAGGCATCAACCACTTTCACACCCACCGGCAACGTCGCGCACTTGTCCGCGCTGGTGTATTCCGCTTCGAGCTCGGCTCGTGGTGCGTTGTGATTGCCCCACTCGCCGTAGCCCCACTCACCTTGACCCCAGCCATAACCGTCCTGTGCATCGCCTTGGCCCCAGGCGAGCACTTCCGTCGCGAGCGTGCCACCAGCGGGCGTGGATGCTGCCAGGCTGGCGACGTTCTCAGAGCCGATCCAAAGCTGCAGCGTGTCGCTGGGCAGCCAGGCAATCTTGCGAGGGACGCGGGCGATGATGCGAGCCATCAGCGGCCTCCCTTTTTCTGCACCCGGCCATCGAGCGCGTGATCCGCCAGGCTGATGGTGATGCCCTGCTGCTGAGCAGGTGCGAGGATGTAGGTGATGCCGACGATGTCGGGGAAAGCTTCTGCCGCGCCCTGATTGGTGCCCAGGGGAATATCGCGGCCCGTGATCTTGGTGATCACATCGCCCAGTTGGTACTCGCCAAAGGCAAAGAGATAGAGCGAAGCCTTCATCGACCGACGCACGTTCGCTGTTGCTGCCTGCTGGAGCGTCGCGGCCTCTCTAAGAGCCGTTGAATATTGCAGAATGTCGAAGCCCGCCGTCGGCGTCGTCGCGCCGTAGCCGCCCCAGCCCACCACACGGCGAAAGACACCACTGGTCGGATTCACCGGTGAGCCAGGAGCCTGCCACACTTCATCAATGCCGCGCGGCGCGATGTAGCGGCCGCGCCTGTAGACCGATCCGCTGGTAGAGCTGCGGGGAGCAAAGGCCACGGCACCGCTGTCGCTCTTGATCGCGCAGGTCAGACGGAACGAGAGCAGTTCCGATTTGATTAACTTCCACCAGCTGTCCTTTGCCTGGCAGAATGTTTTGTTTTTCAGCGCTGCATAGTTGACCGTTGCCAGATTCGGAATCTTCAGGCGAATGCCAAATTGCTCGCGCAAAATCTCGACGTTGACTGGCATGCGCTTCCAGGTCACTCCCGCATCCTCACTCACCTCGACGATGTAGTTGACGCCTTTGTCCTGGGACTCGGCATTGCGCAGCGGCATCGCACGGCGAACGCGATTGCTCCAGCGAATCGTCGGATCGTAAAGCCCTAGCGTCGCCCGCTCCTGCTCGACGGGATTGCCGATGACTCCCAAACCAAACGCACCAACAAAATCAAAGCCTTCGGTGGCGTGCTTGTACACCCCGCTGGCGTAGCCGGCGAAGTTGGTACCCGCCGCCAGAAAAGGATCGCCAACGCAGTCCGCGATCCAGATGCGGCCGACATGGCCATTCTCAGGGAACAGCACACCGCCGACGACATGCTTGGCGTGATAGCCCGCGCCGTTGAGCTTCAGATCGCTCGTGGCCGTGAGCTGCCGATCCACTTCCGCATCATCCACATCTTCGAGCCTCCAAGCCGGCTTAAGGATGATCGCACCTTCGAAGCTGGCTGTACCGGCAGCGACCACTTCATTGATGACGTTGTCACCATCGATCATCATCGAGAAGGCGTGGATGTTGTTGGCCTTGAACAGATCCTCAGCTCGCGTGAATGCGGTCTTGGGTTTCGCCAGGCGAAACTCTTTCTTGGGGCCATAGCCCGGCTGCCAGATGCGAAGTTGATATCGACGATCGACCGCATCGGTGAGCTCCGCCGCGCTGACGCAGTCGATGGCCATCTTTAGGCCCGCCGCGTCACACACCTTTTCAATGGCGCTGAGCACATTGAGGCCGTGGACATTGCACTCAGGGAGCACCATGCCCAGATTGCGATGCTGCGGATTCAGACCGTTGGCCGTGGCATCACGGTCCAGTTCCACACGCAGCAGCGGCTCGATGCAGGTGCTCCGATTGAGTGCTGGCGCATCGCCGATGGACTGCGGATCGCTCTTATCAGGCTTGAGTCTCTTGCTCGCCCCATAGAGCCGCATCACGATGAGCGAGGCCAGCGCGGTGCGTACCGTCCATGGCTTGCCGTCAGGATCATCATCGTGAGTGAACACCGATGCGGTGGTGACGGCACTGGTGATGATGTTGGTGCCCACGAGCTGTCGCGATCGGTTGGGCCTGCCATTGAAATTGAACACCACCGGCAGATCGGGCGAGTGCGCGATCATCGGCTTGTTCTGCTTCGCCTCGGTGGACGTCTTGCGATCAAACATCCACCGGCCTGTGATCATGTGCTCAGTGAGCCGGTCATCGAGCAGACACATTGGCTGCGCACCAAAGCTGACCTGCTCGCTGGCGCCCTGATCGCTCGTCACGATCTCTGCCTGCATGCGGCCCAAAATGCCTTCGAAAAGCACCGGCGCTTTCTCCGGCTCCACGACCGGATCGACCAGTTCGTCGGTGACCGGGAATGCCACAACCTTCACCTGGTCATCCGTGCTGTAGAGTTTGAGTGCATGCTCAATGCGCATCTCACTCGCATCGGCGGGCACAAAACTAAACGTGGCGATGGTGCCAAAGACACCATCGCGCGTGGTGATTTGATCGCAGCGCAGGTTCCGATCGAACACCCAGTAGTCCGTCTCACCGTTAATGGGCAGGTCCGCAGTGACCGCGCGGCGGCGCACATAGACGAGCTGGCGCACAGCAGGCTGAGATCGGGTTGCGAGGGTCGGTTGAGTCATACGAGCCTTTGCCAGTTCCAACGGAATTTCTGCTGCACAGCCAATTGGCCTGCACTGAGGTTGCCAGGATCAAACGCTTCCACCGGCCCCGCCGGCGTCAAGCCCATCAGCACAGATTGAGCAAACGATGTTGAATGCACGACGACGGTGTGAATCGAACGCAATGATCGAATGGTGGCCTGCGCTCTGATGGCCGCGTGCAGCGCTGACACCGCGCCGCCTGCGCCTGTACCAGTGCCTTCGAGGTAGCCTTCAATCGACACGCCATCTGGCATCTGCACATCCGCCACGATGAAGAGCTGAGCCAGACCAGGGAACATGCCGATGCGCTCTGACTGAGGGCGCGAAGGCTCCAGCGAGTGACGCCAGTCCTCGCGCGTGTTCACCGGGTTGCCGTCGATCGTGTAGTTCATTGCTTCTCCTGAGCAGGAGATGGATCAGCGATCGGATTGCTGGTGTTGACGTTGCTGTTGATGTAGTTGATGGTGATGGCCTGCCCGCCTGTGCTCAGCTGCTCTGGGGTTGCGCCATCAGCTTCATAGGCCCGACTTCCTTTGCCTGTGGCGGGCTCGATGTTGAATTCTCGAACAATGTTTGGATCGAGGTTTGGCCCCAGTTGCAGCGATTCGAAAACACCACGGCCAAGCTCAGGACCAAAGCGCGATTGGCCAGTGAAGATTGACTTGATGCCATCGAACGTGGACTTATCAAACTCGACGCGCTCGGCCGCAGTCACAGGATCGTCACCTTGGCCGAGTGCTTTACCGTAAGCCTCAAGCTTAAGGTCCACATCGCCTGGGGAGATCGAGCCTTGAGCCTGAGCTTTTCTCAGGATCAACTCAACCGTCTTGCGACCAATATCTGCCCGCAGCGCACGTTCATCACCCGCGCGAACCGAGCCGACCTCAGATTCGAGTTGCTTGACTTGCAGGTTGCCGCCCTGGATACTGCCCTTTCCAAAGAGCGTTTGCGACTTGTCGAACACATCGTTGGTGGTGCGGGATTCAGATGCAACGACGGCATCAACTTTGCTGAAAAAGTCCGTTTCGGTTTGCTTGTCCGTGAGTTCGCCTAAGACGCGCAATCCTTCGACACCGCCAATAGATTCAAGCTCTGCGTCGGTGATGCGACCTTCGCGATAAGCACTAGTGACTTGACGCAAGGCTCCCGAGACGCTGCCTCTGTCGATCCCTTCGCGATCCATGATTTCAGCGCCCGGACCTTCGACACCAGCCTTGCCTCGGATGCCGAGGATGAGCTTTTCAACGCCCGTCACAGCCACTTCATTGACCAGGCCCAAACCCGTCGCAGCGGCAGTAAAGCCTGCCGCTTCACCCGTACTCATTTTGCCGACAGAGCTCGCTGTACCCAGCACCTTTGCCATCAGCGGGCCGATCTTGCCGGGATCAACTTCGCCTGCCTGCTTGATGGTCTCTTCCAATACATTGGACGCTGTGCGAGCGCTCTTGGTTTCTTGGAAGAGATTGATAAATGGCTCGGCGAGCTGCGCCAGTGGCGCTTCGGTCTGCTGACCCTTGTACGCGATAGCTCCTACGAGTTCCTTAATCTGCTCATCGCTTGCATTGGGCAGCCGACTTTGCACGACGGCCATGGTGCGTGCCACTTCACCAGCGCCACGCCCGGCGATTGCAGCCGCCTGATCGATGAAGAGAACGTCTTCCTTTTTCTCGACGCCTTTGAGCGCCACCAAATCCAAACGTGCCTGAGCTGCGTCCCGCGTCAGTTTGGCATTCTCGATGAGCGATTGATTGACCGCCGCAATGCGCTGCTGGTATTCAGCCATCAGCGCATTGAGGCCCGCCGCACCTGCAAGAGTGGAGACAAAGCCCATCGCGCCGCTCTGCACGGCGGCTAACGCACCCGCCAAGCCTTCGTTCTTTTCTCCGGCGACTTGGGCTTGATTGCCAGCCTCTTTCGTGGCGTCTGTTTTCTTTCGTTCGGCATCGGTGAGGACTTCAGTTTGCTGGCCTGCCTTGCGGGTGGCTTCAGCCAGTTCCTCCGTGGCGCGTGAGATTGCGCGCAGCGGCTGCACAGCCTGCTCATCGACTTTCACTTTTTGGACAATGTCACCCACTGAAGGCTCCCATCATAGCGCACAGATCAAACAAGCAACGCGACGCGCGAGCTAACGAATCACGCTGCGTCAGCCACAGTGCAAGCGCTGCCGACCCCGTGAATTTGGAACTGGCCATCATCAGAAGTGGTGATGCCACCACCAGCCGTGTCGTAAATTGCATTGGCGATCGAGATGGTGGCAGCTACACCTGTTTCGGCGTCGGTTGCCTTGACCGTGACGGCGGCTTGGTCTTTGTCCAGAAGAGTGAAGAGCACACTTCTCGACTTGGATTGAAGCGTAAACTCCACGGCAAAGCGGCCATCATCCGCCACCCTTCGAACGATCGAGCCGATGAGCTCAAGTTCCTTGCGGAAGGATTTGAGCCGCCCTAAGTTCTTGGTGATGTTGATGCCGGTGATTCCGGGAAAGTTGTCAGCACCATGGGTGAAGGTGTTGACGTTGAAAAGCATGCTTTCGGTCTGTGATGCCATGTTCGATTCCTTTCAAGAGGCTTGGTTAAGTTCGATCCATCAGTCACGATCCATCAGTCACGTCGCATCGATCACGCAGTCGCGCCGCGTGTGCGTTCGTATTTCATTTCCCACTCGCAGGCGATGTAGTACTCAGAGTCGCCATCATCAAAGCCCGATGGCTCAATGCCGCTGGCCGTTTCCTTCATGCCGGACAGGCCTTTTTGACCGGTAGTGCCAATTGGCGTTTCGGCCAGCGCCTCCATCTTGGCGTGTACCTCGTCATAGATCGTGCTGATCTGGAGCAGTTGCGATTCGTTCGATCCCTTGTCGAGTTTTCCAAGGACACCCACGACCAGCGTCAGCGTGCGCGATGTCTTGTTGCCGTCCTTACGCTCGCCTCGATCAGAGCGCCACCAGACCATCACCTTGGGCTTGATCTCGGCTTTGTCTGGCCGAATGACACCGATGACCACACGGTCAGCGGTCATGCCAGTGATCGTTTCCAATCCTGCCTTAAGGCCCTTGAGGATTTCATTTCGTCTGCTTGCCATGTTCATCCTGGGAAAACCGCGATTAACTTTTCATTGATGATGCGCGTGCCATCATCTGCCTTATCCGCAAAGGCTCGGCGAAGCGTGTCATTCCCTTTTAGGGTGACTTCCTTCTTGAGCACGAACATCAGTTTGCCGCGCTGCTTGCCCTTTTTTTCGCCGCGTGTGTAGTTGCCGCCCTCGCGAAGGAAGGCGACTAGATTTCCAGCCTTGCTTCGGAAGATCACTGCTGCGCGCTGACCGTTGGGAAGCTTCTTCTCCATCAACTGAGTCGGGCTGATGGGATTCATTTTCTTTGGCGGTGCGTTGTCCGCGATTGGCACCCACAGGTACTTCGCATTTTTTGGACGGATGATGGTGCTGTCCGGCCCGAGCATCGCCCGCGCATAGGCGCTGGCAGGCCCCTTTGTCGTGCCTACATGGCCTTCGAAGGCACTGGTAAGCTCGTGGGAAATTGCCTGCCTCAGCGTGCCCGTTCGCAAATTCACGCCACCTTCTCTTGCCGCCCCTTGCGAGGTGAGATATTGCACCTTCACCCAATTTTCGACCAGCACGAGGAACTCTGTCAGCGCGCTGGTTATAGCCGCCGCTACTTTTTCGGGTGCGCTCTGCCACTGGTCGATGACACGCATCGATTCGGCAGTCAATCCAACTTGGAAGAAGGCATCACTCACAGCATGATCCTCCTGTAGCGAAGCACTGCCGCTTCCAGTGCCGGGTGAATCTTCATGCCCGTCTTCGCCTGGTAGCTTCCGCCATTGGCCAGTGAGACGTTCTCGATGCCAGCCATGTCGCGCGTATTGAACATCAAGATGGCCTGCTGAATCACAGCCTCTTGCAGATCTTCTGGTGGCAGCAGTGCGGACTCGGGAAGATCTTCATCTTCGGGATCGGCATAGCCACCGGTGTAAGTCACTTGCAGTGCATGCGGCATCAGGTACCAGACCGCATTGCGACGCTCGATCGATCCGAAGATCGCCTGACAGATCGTGTAAGCCTCGAACTCCACGAGTGCTGTCACGCTGTCAAATGCCAAAGTCGCCGATGTCTCGTAAAGCTGCTTGATGCTGGTGATCGATTCAATGGGCCTGACATCGAGGTAGGCGAATCGATTCTGGCCTCGCGTGTCTCTGGGATATTCGACGATGTCCTCCTGGCGGCGCAGCGATCCCGTCTTGAGGCCAGCAGCTCGCTCAGCGATCGTGCTGGCCGTCACAAGCAGTGCGGTCAGTTCGACATCGTGATCCGTATCAGTAGCGCGGATCGCGGTGCGAAGGTCTGCAAGTTTTGCAAGCTTGTTGCTCATGACTTAGTGCTATCGCCTGGGTTGTTCTTTAATACTTCGATCCGTGGGCTGCTTTGGCGTTTGCGGCTTCACTGGTTCTATTGGCTTTGCCGGTTGCCGAGGCGGGGCCTCACGGATCGCACGATCGTTAGGCGGTCGATTCATGATGGATCAGCCGATTTGCGTGAAGTAGGTTTTGTCGAGCTCAAGGGCTTTGGCTTGCTCTTCCGTAAAGGTCTCACCGCACTGGTGGCCCTTGTAGTTGCGCAGCAGTTGGTAGACCGCAGGCTTGGTTGCATCAGCGTTGCCGCTGGGCTCAACCGCTGCTGCC
>Ga0105055_10008333_pt1:2500-13510 | contig 13510 bp, 10 predicted proteins | sample BON03_FD_78090 | JGI IMG/M metagenome (GOLD analysis project Ga0105055, IMG submission 78090) | Freshwater microbial communities from Lake Bonney liftoff mats and glacier meltwater in Antarctica - BON-03 | ecosystem: Environmental > Aquatic > Freshwater > Ice > Glacier meltwater...
CATTTTCACTAAATCCACCAGCATTATCAGCGACGAGACTGCCTTAGCTCCAAGCCAAAAATTCAACTTCTTTCTTTCTTTCCGACTCGCAACCTTGGCTCCGAGCTAAATTAAACCTCTTATTGACTCGCAACCTTGGTCCTGTGCTAAAATTCAACTCTTTGTTTTCTTTCAGTCAGACTTGCGCCCTTGGCTCTGAGCCTCTGATATGAAATTCAACTTCTTCCTTTCTTGCTGACTCGCAAACTTAGCTCTCGGCCAAAATCGAACTTCTTGATTTCTTTCAGGCTCGCAACATTCAAATTGCTCTGGGCCAAAAATTGAACTTTTTTTTTTTCATACTCGCAACTTAGCTCCTAACCAATACTGGCACACTCAACGTCTTCTTTTGTTGCTGACTCGCAACCTTACCTGTGGATCAAAAAAACGAATCAACAACTTTCTTTCTTTCTGACTCGCAATCTTAATGGGGAAAAAGTGCCGAGTACTTTCTTTTCCTGTCTTTCTTTTTTCGATTCTGATCACCCAACTTTGTAACGTAAATTAGGCTTGAAGACTGCCCGCCTACTTTTAATGGCGGACCCGCTGGTGGAAAGAGTCTACAATGTTTGAGGGCTGACCTGCATCCTAGGGCTAATTAATCCCAACAAGCAAATATCCTTAAATTCGAAGGAACATAACACTATACTTTTTCTTTCTTGGGTGGTGTACTTGTGGTCTTGTAGTACTTTAGTCAGCTTGGTATTATGCACCTCTTACAATCCCACTGCACTCCAGGGCTCCAATATCCAACGCAGAGTGAGAGGAGATTGGCAGGGTCGGAGATAACACCGAATTTTTACACCGATCGTCCATATATGTAAGACCCTTGATATCTTAAGTAGAATGGTCAAACTTGGTCCTGCGGACGTGACCCATCAATCCATTGCCGACTCTGGCGTGGTCGCCGCGTTGACCCAGACAATCTGTTGTCATCTAAACCCTGGTGCGTGGCATGAAGAGTCAGAGGTGCAGCGTGTATTGGACATGGGAGACTATACACATCACATGTGCTAAGTAGGTCTCAACCTCACAGCGTGACTGACATGACAAAAACTTGAAGGTGGACGGGTGATTTGTCGGTGGAAAAATAACTCTTTATTTGTTGGGGGTAACACACATCAAAGTTAGTGCATTGGCAAATGAAGGTGGCCACAGAAAAGAAATATGATGAGCAATGCACAGGAAGAGTAACAATGGAAGAAAAAAATAACAGGGACTTTGGATATCTGGAGGCGGGAGATCGTTGTTTGTTCTGACCGCCACGTCGTGGTGTTGTGGGTCAGGGGCTGTTTTGAGCCCAGGTCTCGTATTCTCTGTGTGGTTCATCATATTCTTCCTTGCTTACTGTTTTGAGGATCAATATTTTGTCGAAAACTAATAGTGGGTGTCCAAAAGATGCGACTTTAATATTTATTCAATTTAGCTCAGTGGATAAGAACGCAGCATCTAACAGAAATATGGGTTATTCGCAGGTCCACGGTTCGATTCCGGCCGAAACCCTGAGAACTCAAATCCATATGGATTTGAGCTAATAGACCCTCAAGCCAGGGTTCTAAACTACTGTTTCTAGTAATAAAAGCAAATCAAATCAAACCCGGGCCCTGGTACGCGCTGGCTTTCTTTTCGTTTTTCGCAAGTTTGTTTCTTTTCCAATGTGACCCACATTGGTGTTGATGCGTTTGATTGAGGGTCTGTGACAGGTCCAGAAGGGCATATGGGGTTTGGTTCGATCGTGTGTGTGCGTGTGTTGCTTTGTTTTATGGAACTGATATTGGGGAATCGTTACAGTCCGTGACGAATAAAACGGCTGTCGGCAATTGGATGGAAGAGCAGCCTGCTTATGCAAGGGCTGGAATAAAGTAGTCGGAACTTCGTTTGTTTGTTTGTTTTTGTGGGTTCTCCATACTGTTTGACCCTCAAACTTGTACGTGACAAAGTATACGGCTGTCGAGAGAGGCCCGGGGCAGCCATCTGAGTGGTGAGAGTATAACTGTAACTTTCTTGCGCCTTTCTGTGCCCACATGAAACGCAACATTAATACATTGTGTTGCATCGAACAAGACAGTTGGAAAACACAGTTGTAAACAAGAATTCATCACGTCGAATTCTGAAGCATCATCATCGAATCCATTTCTCTTTTTCCTGGTTTATTATCGGCCCAACTTTTTGGTCTTGTTTTGTTGTGTTATGCCGCCACACAGCCAGCACTCTAATTATATCAGGAATGCATACAAGTGGGGTGCAGTAATAGGGAAGCCCGGAAGCGCCCTACCGAATCAAACGGCACTCCCACAATGGACCTTGGACACAGAATGTTGTTTGGAAGTGGTGTATGTGTATGTTTGTAGTGGATTTAGGAATTGGAATGATTATCATTATGATTATCAACATTAATGTTGCAATTCTTTTGCCCCATTGTTTGTTATTCTTTTTTTCTTATTTTTTAATTTCATTATTTTTTTTGTTTGTTTTTGTTATAAAACCCGAAAATCCTTACTTCGCCTCCCGCCTTGGGCTCGAAGTAAACCCCCTAGGAGTATATCCACTCGGGCCGCGTAGCTCTTCCTGCGGTCCTACCAAAGGCACACCACCGCCCAGAACCACTCTACGTACCATCTGAGGTTAACACTCGACAAGTTGACGGGTTGGCTCGCATCCCTGGACTTACGCAAGCCTTATACAAGACGCATCCTCAGCCACTGAATAGCGTCCTGAGATCCCCTACGTCTGGTCCCCTAAGCACTAACATTCAAGACAGTCTTGTGCCTTAAGCACCAACACTCAAGGAAGTCAGGGTGAGAGAAAAGGGGAGGGGGCAACCCATGAACGATTTGGTAGTCGGAAAAAGCGGCCTTCCGACAACAAAGTAAAATTACACAAAAAAAACTACACACAAATACATAAATGCACACATACACAAAAGGACAAAACAAAACTAAACAAAGCAAAAGAACACAGGATTCAAGGGGTACCGTCAAAAAGCTGTACTGACATACATCCCTAAAAGTCGTACCAAATCACAACCAACCAACCAACCAACCTAAACAATAGATTTTAGCTGTGTATGAGTACAACGGAATGCTTGGGCGAGAAGCTTTGCTGATTGATTTAGAAGCAGTTCAGATGACAACTGCGCGGCTGGTAGGAGACTGCGGCACCATGTGCGCTGGAGCTCATCGCCCTTGTTTGTGGTGTGGGGAATTTTCCACAAACCTACCTCTTAGGGTGCACTCTAAAAGAGAGGTTCGTGGAAAAGAACCTACCCCTTTGGTTGGAACTACGCCCTCATTACCTTTTTCATTAAAAACAGTTGACCGAAATTATGGCGCGAAATCGAAAAATAGCAAATCTTATAATACTGTTCCGGCTGGTTCCTAGATTGATGTTGAAGTTAGTTCTTTTGAATCAAGTTTGTATGAAGATTACTTGGTATACTTGGCTAGAACTACTTTCTCGTTGACACGAACTTGCAAAAAACCATGAAAATGCAAAAAATCCACTGTGCACTTGCCGCCCATCGAGTTCACATCGACATCCTGTGTGCCCCTCCTGATCACTTTGCTTCTTTCGTTATCAACTTCTACTGTCCTGCCTCTAGAACATGCAGCGGCAACGCCTTCGGCATTGTTGCCACCATGTCTCGTGTTGGTAGCAGGCACGTTGCTAGTGCAAGCCACCGACGCCGCCGGAGCAGTTTCCGATACCGCTGGTTTGATATATGCCTGTGTTAAAACCTTTTCTTGGCAGGACAACTCTTGGTTTCGCCTCGATTTTTTTTCCATTTGTTTGCGTATCGTGTTTTTGTTTGAAGCCAATATGACTTACGCCCAAGCACAACACATCCTTGAATTACTTCACAGTCCTGGGGGTGTCTCGAGATGCCACAGACAGACAAGTCAAGCAAGCCTACCGACAGCTTGCACTCCAGCATCATCCTGATAAAAGTCTGGCTCAAGATCGCGACAAATGCTCTCGTCTTCTACTCAAGTATATGTATATGTACATACATGTACACAGATATATGTATGCATGTATATAAATTTATGTGTGTAGAGCGCGGCACTTAAGAAACCTGGTTATCCACAGGTCCCCAGTTCGATTCCAGCCGAAATCACGTCAAGTCAGATTCACATGGATTTGAGCAAATAGACCCTCAAGCAAGAGTTCTAAACTTCTGTTTCCAGTAATAAAAGCAATTTAAATGAAATGAACATATACATATGCGCATACATGTACAGATCTACATATGTATATTTGAATACTTGTGTGGTGTAACCCCCCCCACCCTTACACATACATATAAACATATGTACGTGTATGTTTGCATGTTTTATACAAATATTTACGTGGGTGTGGTGTACACACCCCTCAGAAAGGTGAAAATTCGAAAGTGTCAACCAACAACAACGGATTCTGCCCAAAACCAAAAATTTCCGGGCAAAAAATTCAAGCGCGGAATTCCAAACCGTTCACGAACATTTCCAACCTCGATCCAAGAGACACAGCACACACGGACGAATCCGAGCGCACAGGCTTTTTGTATGATCGAGGGCTTGGATCCGAAGCACCTTTGAAAACGCGTGTGCATGGCTAAGGAAGGAGTGTATTCAAGAGTTGTAACGTAAATGTTTCAACAACATCCTTTTCGGCGCTGACAATCCTGGGGTTTGTACACATCAATTTAATAATGAACTTTTTGGTATTCTGATCATTCAACAGCCTGGGTTGGTTGTGTTGTTTCCCCGGCGTTCTTTTCTTGGTGTCTTCTGAGACGTTGTCACATATGATTCCAAACACGTTATTTTCCGTCCGACTGAGATTAATTCCGAGACCTGAGAAAAAATTTACTGCGTTTTTCTGTGTTTTTGTCATCCACAAGCCCCTAATCTCCTTAATCTTCACGGAAAAAAAAATCCCGCCGAAGGTGACTAAATTTGTACCAGGAAAGGGGTCTGCGGTACAAAAGATTTCTTACAAGGCAAAGTCGTACCTTTCGACAACTCCCATCCAACCCCATGATGTAGTCTGTAAAAAATTTAACGGTGAATTGTGGATCTAACTTGGAGGAGCTGATTCATCCAGTAATTCGGATGTCTCGGCCCATATTGAAGCTCGTTCACAAATTATCAATCAATGTTCCTTCGTTTAGGAGGAGCGCCTTCGAAACCCCCCTTTCGTTCGTTCGTTCTCACACTTTTTGTTTTTAAGGCACCGAATTATGTGTTGGCCCGGACCCTTACCGAAAGGGTAGTATAACTAAACCAAACCCCGACCCACACCCCCCCAGGGGGTGCTCTTTATTCTTTTTTTTTTTGGTTCGAAGAAACCCGAAAACGATCTTGGACGTCACGGACGGACGAAAGGAACAAGGATTGTTGACAGGTTGAGGCTCGCTCCGACAATCCTCGGCTACGAGCTACAGCAGGCCAGGTGCTTGACAGGTGAGCGGCAGCCGGCGCACGGCGTCGGCAACAGATTGAGCTTCGAATCTGCGAGGCACAAATGGCACAATTTCTTGTTGAAACGCTGGAGCAGGCGACTTCGCATGACAAAAACCATAGCGCCGTGACAAAGCTTGCCAATCGCATCCTCGAAATTTCCCAGAGCAACGTTCTCGATGTTGACACCGGTAGTTTCTAATAAGAAATTTCCCGTATATGTTCGTGGTGCAATCCCAGAGAAAGCAACGGGTTGTTGAGTCAGGGAGTGGTATGTTCTAGTGGCATCGTCGCCCACACGATGCAAGCATAAACACGACCAATGTGGTTATGTACATGAGTACAGCCCACAAGAGAAAGTATCTGTGGTGGGCCAAGCATTTATATTTGTAGTAGTTGGGAATGTAGCAGTAGATCAAATTGATGATGAGTTGGTTGTTCACAATATCTTCACTCACTCGATTTCTGCGCATGCTACTTGGCCCTGCTTGCCACAGAGACATTCTCGACTGGCTTTGCCACTCGTGCCACAGTGGGGATCATGCTCACAGATAAATTTGTTGACAATATGGTCATCGGCGGGGTCTGTTGCCCGCGCTCCCACGTCCATCGATGTCTTTCGCCATTGTTTTCATTGCCTGCTCGCCGTTTTGCTTGCACATCTTACTCGCTGTGCCCTTCTGTCTGGCTACATGTTAACTTTGACCATGCAGATCGTTCTGGAATAATGGAATTTTTGGTTGCATCCGGGTATCACTCACTCATATATCGTTGTCGATTTGCAGCCGGCGTACATCTGCGGGTTGTTATCACAAGGCGACGAGATTATACAGATCGACGGGATACCTACAAAAAACAAAGAGGAAATCATTACTCTCCTCAAGGGCAGTGACCTTCCCGGCTCCAGTGTCGTGGTGACCGTGCAAAAGGTAAGACCCGTGTTCGATGTCAATTATCAGAAAACCCTCCCCAAACACTCAAGACCCGAAGCTCTCCCGGGTATATAAAAACCGAAGCTCTCCCGGATATACGTGGCACACTACATGTCAGGGGGGGGTTTCAATCTTTTTTCAAGCTTTGAGGGAAATTTCTGGGGGGAGGACAGGACCTTGTAGCCACGATTTTGTCCTGGACAGAATCGTGGCTACAAGGGCTACCTTTTCTTGTATGTATATGTATATATAATTGCTCAAGGGCTCAAGCTCAAGTGTTGGGACCAACCCGCATGGCGCGAGGCATCGCGCGCGCCTGTGCATCGACATACCCAGGATCAGCGCACGAGCAACTTTCTGAGATGTTCGCCAAAAATTTGACACCAACCTTCATCGCACCGATCAGTGCACCGATATTTTTTTCGGTGGTATGTTGGTGCCACCGACATACCACCAGATAGTGGTGCGCTGCATGCCGAGAATGAAAAAATCTCGCCGGGGCACTCCCTAAAACACAAAGTCGGTGCACCGCCTACTTTTTCAGGGATAGCCCTCCGCCACCGCGCGACTATAACAGTGAGAACAGTGGGCAACCCCATTTCAGTCTTAACACGTGGCATGTATGTAAATCCTCTATACAAGGGAACCGGTGCGCAGGTGCAGGTTCCATTAGTCCGCATGCCGACGGAAGATATCGCGGATCGTCGAAAGCTCTTCGAACTCTTCACTGCAATAAAGACGCAGGCTCTTGCTTACAAGGACGTAAAGTGTTCAAGTTTGACGGACGCCACCATCGAACTCTGGGGCAATATGGTCTCTAATCTTGCTTGCTTTCCTAAATTTTAGTGATGTCTGTCCCCACTTTGCTGTTTGTTGTAAGGATCCTCACTCTTCGTGGGAATGGTTCCTCAGGTACTGGCGGACATGGTGCATGACCAGCAGATTGAGAAGAATGTGCAAGAGATGCAGGTGGAACTCAAGGCATTGCTGCAGGAGGTTTTGATGCAGATGCCGGGCTTAAAGGTTGAGTATGCAGAAAACCAAAAGCTCGCAACACTGCGGGAGCAATTTGAGAAGCAGAGCAAGGAGCTGGAACAGTTGAGGAGTAAGAGCGCTGACCAAGACAATCTGCTCAAAAAGCTCCAGGGGGGGATTGCACAATCGCAGAAGGAAAAGGAAGACACAAGGGTCGAGAACACACAGATGATTGTGGGCAGGGACAGCAATATTGAGGATCTAAAGAAGCAGCTCAGAGAGACAAAAGAAACCGACGCTAAAGGTATTGGGGATCTCAACGCTGAAATCGAGGCGCTGAAAAAGCAGCTAGCTGCTAAAATTTCCCGTGGAGATAAGGAGGCGACGGAGAGAAATAAGTTGAATGCTGAGAACGAAAAGCTTGATGCCGTCGTCAGGGAGAAAAGCACATTGATCGAGGAACTCAAGACAAAACTAGCAGCCACCGCACAAGAGCTTGCCGACACAAAATCTGCGCTCGATCTTGATGAATCTGAACTCCAGAAAGACCGCGCACTACTCATTCAGGACAAGCAAGATCTTGCAGCAAAGGACAGGAAAAATGACGAACTTGAGAAGAGCCTCGCGGGGATGCAAATGCAGATAACAGAGACGCGGGAGAAGGCTGTGTCCGGACTAAAAACAAAGGATGCCATTATTGTGGAACGCGATGCGGAAATTGAAGAGCTCAAAAAGAGGATATTTGCACTCGAGAAAGAGGTAAGAGACGTGCAAAGTGCCGTATCTACTAGCGGCTCTCGACTTGTTGACTTGGAGGCTGAGGTCAGCCGCCTCAAAGAGCTCCGAAGAAAAAACGAGAAGCAGATGACCGATGCACGCAACAACATCAAGGACAATGAGGCCATCATAACTGATCTAGAGCAGGAGATCACTTCGCTCAAGGGCTCATTTGCCGATCTTAAGAAACGTGCCAAGTCCTTGGAATCTGAAAGCAAGGAGCTCTCCAAAAAAAATTCAATAGCCGCGAATGAACGCCAGCAGCGTAATACAGCCCTGGAGACGTGCGAAATAGAGCGGGACGGTGCCAATAAACAAATCGCGAAACTTGAAAAGAAGGTAGCCAAGCTTGAAGCCGACATCGCGCTCGGCGCCCAGGTCTGCTCGGCTATGTGTGTATTTGTGTGCGTGGGCTTGCGTTGGTGTGTGTAATAGATTGCACGCTGTGTATTGACAGTGAGTCAAGGAGTCACGCAGTGTGTTGACTCACTGATTGACTCACTGTCATTGACTTGCTGTCAGTGAGTCAAGAGCTTACGTTTGTGTGTGTAATAGATTGCTCGCAGTAAATTGACTCAGTGGGACCCTCGGATCGAACACTTGCAACCCAACATGTATGCACCATTCGAACATGCATGCAAACACACCTCGCGCACATGCATGGCGCACATGACCGTCCTATATTGTTTTTCTAATGACGCTTATTAAGATATATATGAAACATACATATAAATTTTTACACGTAATAATATAAAATCTCAGCAACTGGAGACCAAGGATTTTGAGGGTGTGAAGCTCAAGGAGAAACTAGCTATGCTCGACAAAGAGTATTCGCTGTGCTCCCAGACCATAGAAGATTTCACGGAGCAGGTCAAAGAGAGGGATGCCGAGATAGTCGATCTCAAGCAAAGGCATGCTGCTGATGTGGATGGCAAATCCGAGCTCACACACCGCCTTACTGCCGCTGAAAAGGATCTAGGAGATCTCAAAGACGAACTCAAAAAGCTGCGTGAACAATTTGCGGGCCTTCGGGATGAGAGGGACAAACTAGCCAAGGGGGCTGCGAGGCTTGCGGCCACGCGCGCAGAGCTCGAGATGAAAACGGCCGAGACCGCTGCTGCGAAGGCTGCTCTCACTGATGCGCAGGAAGAAATCGAAAAGCTGCAGGAGGAGTTGGAGGCGATGCGGCGGCAGCTTGCACAAAAACCCAAAGAGTTTGACGTTGGGCGTGCTCTTGAGTTGGCCCTTCTGTCCAAGAAGCTTGTGGCAAAGGAGCACTTGTGCGACCACAAGGCTGTCGTCGCCGTGACTGCCGCCAACGTCACAACTGTGGGTATTACTTTTGATGACAAGACCGCTGTGATTTCAAACGTTTTGGTAGGCGGTCCGGCGTTCAATAGCAAAAAGATCTTCAAGGGCGACAGGATTGTGAGTATTGACGGCGACTCCGATGTGGCAGGACAAATCATTCCAAAACTCAAGGGTATCGATATTGCAGGCTCGATTGTGACCCTTGGCTTGCTGAGGGCCTCGAATGGCCAAGTTGAAGAAATCAAGTTGCGCCGTATGGCAAATACACAGATTGCTGACAAGAGAAGACTCTTTGAGCTCTTTACCACAGCGCTGGATGGTGCAAGAAAACATCGCGATGCAGGCACCGAGAAGATTCTTCAGCAAGCGCTCGATTTGTGGAGTGCAGAAATGCTGGAGTCGTACGAACACGACGAAATTTGCATACACAACGTTCACGAGATGCAGGATTCTACCGACAAGTGGCTCTTGGAGCTCATTGAGATTCTGCAAGGGGACAGCGTTTTCAAAAAAGAAAAGGCCAAAGCGCAGCGCCCAGCTCCACCACCTCCTCCTATCATTTCATCGGAGGATCTGGAAAAGTTGCGTGCCCAGCAGGTAAGATTGCGTCGATTTTTTGTTTGTCGTGTCGGACTCGATGGGTCCGGGCTTGCAGCTTCGTGTCGGGTGGCTCGGAAGACAGGAACAGAGAGGCAGAGGGACAGGAGGAGACAGAGGTAGAGAGACAGATATGGTATCTGTCTCTCTACCTGTCAGTGGTTTAAAGCCACTGACTGCTGCGTGTTTTGTTGCAGGCCACGGCATTGGGAGATTTAGAAAGCGCAAATGGCGAGATTGATGCCCTCACGAAACGTGTGGCGGATCTGCAAAAGGCATTTGATGAAGATGAATCTCAACTCTTGAATAACAGAGCCCAGTTGTCCAAGGGTTTGAGTGATCTGGCCTCCAAGGTGTGTGTACGTGTGTGTGTGTTTGTGCGTGTGCTTGTGTGTGTGTGTGAGTGTGTGTGTGTGTATGTGTGTGTATGTGTGTGTATGTGTGTGTATGTGTGTGTGTGTGTGTGTGCGTGTGTATGTGTGTGTGTGTGTGGTGTGCGGGTGTACATGTGTATGTTTGTGTGTGCATGTGCGCATGCGTATGTGTGTGTGTGCGAGAGAGAGAGAGAGTGTGTGTGTGCGTGTGCATGTGTGTGTATGGTTTCAGGTGTATGGGTGTGCGGGTGGGACAGTGAGTACAGGTTGTTGATGATACGTGAAACACATACTCCATCATGTTGAATATGAGTATTATTTTTCGTCCTATACACATATTAGTCATGTGCAGATATCATATGGATAGATACAGGGTGACGAAGACCCATAGGATGCCCTATCTTTACAGGGCATTCTTGGCAAAAGAGCTCTATAATTAGTGGCTCTTTTGCGGAAAGTGACGTGCAACTTAAGGCATCCTGCGCATCTTCGCCGCCTTGTACCAATCAGCGTACTCCGTTCTGAATGAATTTTAGGCATGTATAGAGATCATATATATATATA
>Ga0105055_10008335_pt1 | contig 13506 bp, 8 predicted proteins | sample BON03_FD_78090 | JGI IMG/M metagenome (GOLD analysis project Ga0105055, IMG submission 78090) | Freshwater microbial communities from Lake Bonney liftoff mats and glacier meltwater in Antarctica - BON-03 | ecosystem: Environmental > Aquatic > Freshwater > Ice > Glacier meltwater | place: Lake...
CACCTTGACAATGACAATCCAAGGATCCCAGACGCCAACCCAGATCGAGTGCCTCCATGCTGCAATTGTCTCCTTGACCTACACAACACATAACATGCACACAAACACACACACACAGGATTCCTCAGCGGCCAAGACGAAATACCTTGTTGCCTCCTGAAACACCTTGTTGCCTGTCCCCACACATCCACGAGCAAACATATGGAAATACAAGGGCAGGGAACGGATTGAGACGCACGAGACGCACAAGATTAAAGGTAGACGAGGCAGGAGTAGACACACGTACGGCTACAACGTATGGCTACACACGTGACGACTGGACACTGCTTGAGAGTTCTAGACACTTCGGAATGACGGAATGAGACTTCTACACACTTCGGAAATAACACGCCGGTACCCGCGCACTGCTCGTCTCTTTGAAAAGCCTCTTTTCGTAGTTAACAGGTCTCTTTCACGAACTTTTTTGTTGTTACAAGTGTCTTTTCGTAGGTGCAAGTCGTTTTCGATATGTTGTCTTACCCAGTTGGCTCCGGAAATAGCCGAGAGCTTGCCAGTCGCCGCGCACAGGCGCTCGTATTCTTCAATCGAGATGAAATACGGGTGCGCCCACTCATCATACAAAAACTGTGTGTGTGTGTGTGTGTGTGTGTGTGTGTGTGTGTGTGCGTGTCAAATGGGTGAGGCCTGTAAGTGTGCTTGTTCATGTGTTATGAAAAAATGACAAGGATTGCAAGGCTCCATGCAGTGTATTATCTTCCAGCGTATTGTCATGTGGAGTCATGTCGCTCACATTTATCAGTGCGCTTTGAGTTGCAATGTGATAAAGTGTGCTGCAGTCCCGACAGCAGTTAGATGCCGCGCCGCATTCATTGACTTTGGCGATTTCAACATCACTGATTGACTTCATGAGATTCTTTGACAGTTCACTTCATGATATTCAGATGATTCATGAAAATGTTTCATTTGAGACATAACAAGACATTTAAAATTTCCGTTCAAATTCAAGGTGGATGTACCTGCAACTTGTTCTTTTCAGACGATGTAAATTCCTGACCCTGTGTGCGCGAGATACAAAGATAGAAACACAAAAAAGAAATTCAGTGACAGCGCGCGTCTATGTACGTGTGCGGGCGAGCGAGCAGGAGGGAGAGAAGGGCAGAGCGAGAACGAAAGAGTGTGTGCGTAAGCAAGAAAGATGTCCTCTCGCGAGAAAGAGACAGCGCATGCGTGCGCGCGCTTGCGAGCGAATGAGGTCGAGAGCAGGTGATGGAACAGGACATAGTGCATGACTCAAGGAACAGCGAAAGGCTGTGTGTGAGAGAGAGAGCACGACAGAGAGCACAAGGTAGAGAGGAAGACAGAGAGGCAGAGGCAAAGAGAGAGAGAGAGAGAGAGAGAGGTCTCGAAAGGAGACCTTTTCAGTTTCGCGCTAGCACCAGGAGGCGACGAGACGAAGGAAAAAAGAGACCTTTTCGAGTTCGCGCTGGCACCAGGTGGCGATGACGAGGGTGCCGCCGGGCTTGAGAACGCGAGTCATTTCCTTGACATACGCTGCTTTGTCGGGCATGTGTTCGCCCGACTCACAGCCCCATACCAAGTCGAAGGAGTTGTCGGGGAAGTCCATTTTGAGCGCATCCATCACCTGAAGATGTGACTGCTTCATATGTGCGACATGACTCATTTGTTTGTGTGATGTGACCTGTTCATGTGTGTGACATAACTCATTTGGGTGCGTAACGTGACAGATTCATATGTGTGACATGACCCATTCATTTATTTGAGCGTATCAATCTGTTGTGTGACATGACCCGATTCATATGTGTGGCATGATATGTGTGACATGACTTTTTCATATGGGCAACGTGACTCATTTGTGTGTGCGACATGATGTGTGTGACATGAGTCATACTTCCATCATCTGGTGAGACGTGACATATTCAGATGTGTGACAAGACTCATTCATGTGTGACATGACTCCTTCATGTGTGACATGACTTTTCCATGTGTCAGACGTGCCTTATTCATGCGTGTGACGTGTCTCATTCATCGGTGTATCATGGCCCATCCATCAGTCTGGCATGACGAATACGCTCAAGACGCGCTTCGGGAACATGACTCATGTAGCGACATGACTCATCTATGGGTCTGACATGATGCACCCATGTTTGTGACGTGATTCATTTATATAGACAACGACAACTCACTTGAAACTTGGCGTTGGTGAGCATGTGTGTGTGTGTTCGTGAGAGTGGCATGCCTGGTATATGCAGTCCTCACGCATGTGTCACGGGCTGAATTTATGTTACGACAACTTCTCTTTTGTTGTGGGTGACATGACCCACGTGAAACCCCTGACCGACGATGCTCCATTAGACCTCAAGTCGCCAATACATATATGTGACGTTACTCACTCATAGATGCGTCATGACTCGTTCATACGTGTTACACGACTGATTCATATGTTTGACGTGACTCATTCATAGGATTGACACGACTCATTCACGTGCGTGACATGACTCATTCATAGGTGCGGAATGACTCACCTGAAACTTGGCGTTTGTGAGTCCACGCTCTGCAGCGAGCTCCGATGCGCGCGCCACCTGCTTGGGCGACAACGTGATGCCTGTCACCTGTGTGTGTGTATGTGTGCGTGTGCGAGAGAGATGTGCTGCGAATAAGAAAGAAACATGCAAGACTTATGAATACAACGTGCGAGACACATAAACCTGCGGCACATCTCACCTGTAAATGTGGTAGACGAATGGGAAATGGCACACACATAGATGAGACATGTGAAATGGCACACACATAGATGAGACATGTGAAATGGAACACACATAGACGAGACATGTCAAAGACAACAAGCATCCAAAGACACGAAGCATCCAATGACTATCAAGTGCCAGTCGTTTCCTGTCAGTCTCGACAAGGCGCGCTGCAACAAACTGCAACACACTTCGAGGGCACCTTGTGAGTCTCGACGAGGCACACACACGAATGCTTTGACGCACACGCATGTAGGAGTCATGTCACATGCATGTATTCATCATGTCACATAAACAAAAAAGACAAGCGAAGTCACCTCTTTGCCCTCGTCCTTTGAGCTTATCGGTCACGTGCAGCACGCTGCGAACACTGCAACACAATGCTGCAACAAAGTGCATCACAGTGCTTTCAAACACTGCGTGACATCACCCTTGAGATGATTGCCGAGGTGCAACACACTGCAACACGATGCTGCAAAACGATGCAACACAGTGCGAACCTGTGTGCCCTTGTCCTTGAGCTTATTGGCGAGGTAGCGAGAAGTACCCCCAATGCCGCACCCTACATCCAAAATGGTCTGGGGGGCGCCACCAGAGTTGACCTCGGCACCACTCCACTGGTACATTTCCTCAATGAATTTGAATTTGGTGTCCTTAAAGACCTGCGCATCATAAGACTTTGTCACCCTACACGACCTGTTTTCAAACGCGCATATATGCATATAGAGATGTTCATCGAGATGTCTGTCCATGCATCTTGTACATACAATTCATGAAAGTGTATATGTACATATACTCAAACATACGCACACGTATCGCGCAATCGGCCGAACACAGGTGTACACAGAGATGTCTGCAAATGTATGTGGTACTTGTGAATATTGTATATGTATACATACACACACACAACAAGTATTGCGCTACCAGCCAAGAAACCATCCACGCCACCTCCGTGCGTCACGTAACACACACGCGCATGCACATACAGATAGACACACAGACATAGCGACCTTTCCACTTTTCCAAGGTTTGAGCACGGAGTTGAGGTCATCCTGATCGTAATATCCCAAGTGAATATGCTCGCCCCAGTAGTACTCAAGAATGCCCTGTGTGAAAGTGTGTTACAGTGTATTGCAGTTTGCTTGAGTATGCCAATCCCGTGCCCCAGTAGCACCCAATATGGAGTGCACATGTATTGCAGCATTGGAACATTCATGCACAGACAGCAAGCAAAAGAGAGAGCGCAGGGTAGCAAGGATAAGCGTGATAGAATGAGAGAATAGGAGTGGGGGACGAGAAATCACACGCACGCACATGTGTATGAGTGCGTGCGGTACACGCATTCACACACGTGTGTGTCACACACATACACACACCAGAGAGCGAGAAATCTCCCCTGTCAAGCGTCATTGATTACGCACAGTGCCATCAACACCACAGCAAGTGGGCACGTACATATGAGTCAAGACACGAGTCATTTCACATGCACCGACGAGTCATGTAAAAGGTACAAATGAGTCATGTCACATGTACGGACGAGTCATGTGACACATACAGCCGACACCACATTACGTGACTGATGTGAGTCCTGTCCTGGAGCACATCACATGTACCAAAGAGTCATGTGACACATAAAGCCGACACCACGCAACACGTACTTGTGATTCACACACATGACACCACATGCACTTATGAAACGCACGAATGGATCAGGTCACACATACGATGAGCCACTTGACACATAAAGCCAACACCACGCGACATGCGCTTGAAAGTCTCACGCATGACATGAAAGTGCAAGTCACACCTCACGTTGGAACGAGTCATGCCACACACACGAATGCGTCCCGACAACAATATTGAATGCCTTATGCCACACACACGAATTCGTCGTGGCAAGAATCTGGACGCGTCATGTTACAAACACGAATGTATCTGTATGACAAAATATGAATGAGTCACGTGAGGCGGGATGGGTCACGTGAGGCGACAGGTATTCACCTCCTCAGTCCAAGCATCATATTCGTTCCCCACAGTGCCTCCAACGCCAGCGTCAGTGAAAGTGCGGCTGGGTCGGTTTAAAAGAAACGCTACTGCCGCACACACTACCTGTCACATCACGCATATCCACGTGCCACACATTTGAAAGCATCATGTGAGTAACAGTACCGATACGATTTTTGGCAACACTATGCTGGCGTATGCACTATCCACTACGACCAAACTCTACGTGCATACACACATATGCGCATGCACACCCATTCGAATATCACACGAAGATTGCTCGCAGCAAAAAGGAGGGTGAATGTGCGCAAAAAATTTCGAGAATGGCATCCGTGATACACAATCATTTATTAACTCACAGATGTAAGGACACACACACGCACGCACAATCACGTAACACTTACCAGCAGCCTGCTCTATTCTTGTATCCCAAGTCGGGGTTTTCAAAGCGTACATACACACAAGTTTGTACATGCATGCATTATCAAATACATGCTCTCTCTCTCACACACACACATAGACACACACGCGGCACATCATCTCACACTAATGTAAATGCACAAACTCACATGCACTGTCACACGTCGAAAATGGTTACACGCGCACACACACGCACACACACACACAAATACCGCCACCACAATGCCCGCAAAAACAACATTGAGCTCTATTTTGACAGCGCCAGCTGTGGCTGTTGCCAGCATCCCGCCGAGCCCCATGTGCATTCCCATCTGCAGCACTTCTTGTCAGACGAGCAGGGACACACAGATGGACTGAGATAAACGGATGCGTTGGTATTGTCATTTCACACAACCAATTGTCGAGAACTGTGTAGCTGCACACGTGAAAAAATTGAAGATAGATTGGGCAGAGCGATACAGGAGGAAGCCACAGGTCGACAGTCATCTGAGAGCTGAGCGTTTCTTCGAAACATGCATGCACCCCACATCCTGTATAGTCGACATTTTCATTACACTACCGATCATCCGACCTGACATTTTATCAGGTCGGAACAGCGGGTGACACCCCAAACAGTCGTCTTCGGCACGCGGCCCCGAACAAGCCCCCAGCCGGCCTGCTTTGTCATTGCTGCTTCCAATCCGCTTGCATAAAGTGTGTCGCAAGTGGCAGTGAAGTAAAATCATGGATCAGATGTCCTCATTTGAGATGTTATATGAATTAGTGACAGATGAACGCCTCACCGGGTTCGAACGCGGGCGATTAGCGGGGGCACGTATGCTGGATCCTTGAGCGAACTCTCCATGTCTCAGCGCCAGGTCTTGCCTGCAGAGTGAGGGTGAGAGGCAACGAAAGAATGCTGAAAATAAGATGGAGGAGCAAGCTGTCTTGCGCAATGTCAACATCCGAGAGTTGAATTCAGACGTGCACATCCCACACTTTGACTTGTGTCAGGGTGTGTTGTGTCATAGGGAAGTGTATACTATACTATACTATACTATACTGTATTATACTATACTGTTCTAATACACCCTCATTATGTATACTATTAATATGCTCTACTATACTGTACTAATACACTACCCTACTTTGCACAGTACACTCCCCTCTTGATATCCTCATGTCAATGGTCCGATCCAGTGGGCGCGTGGCAACTTCGTGATAATGCGCTCCGTCGCTGCGCGCCCCCATGGTGACAGTACACACTGCTTGAAACATGTCGTCCTTGATAAAACAGAGTCGTGGTCACCTCTGTTTTTGGAGGGCCACAGTCGGGAAGGCGAGGCGCGAGGAGCTCGGGATCGCAAAGGCATGCGCCGAGGCAATCGCTCCCACAGACACTACGCCTACTAATATAGTGCTCGTCTTCATTCCTCGGATTTCTGTCGCGTGATGTGCGTGCGTGTGTGTCAGTTTGTTTGTCAGTTTGTTTGTCTGGAAGTCAATTTTCAAGTAAGTTGTGGTGTTATTGTATGTATGTGAGCAACACCTGCGGCTATTTCCAACAGCCCTGGGATCTCATCATATACATCTTTTGTGTGCCTGTGTGCCTGTGTATGCCACCACCTGTGTAATGCAGCTGTCCGCGTTCGAGATTCGTTTAGATGTGAAATAAGGGCAAACCTGCAAGTTTTCTACCCAACTAGTCTATCCAGATGCTGCTTCCAGAGTATTGCAGCTGGTAGGGTTTCTTCCGAGGTCAAGAGTCGCACACAGAGCCCACAGGAAGGGGAGGGGGATTGATGGGGAGTGGACGTCTTGCGCTCTCGCTCCCTGGGTAGGCGAAAAATTTCCATTGCCCAGGTGCACCCGCCGTGTCGATTCGTTTTCCAGATTGGCCTTTTCCTCGCCAGCAGTGTGCATCAGACGCGGTCTGGGCTGGGCTGCCTTGTGGGCATTGCAACAGCGCAAAAACGCACCGAAGGTGCAGCAAAGTGCTTGTGCCTGCAGTAGGTCAGGATGGACTTCGTGCAGCCTCCTCCGCAGCCCTATGCCGACTCGGACCGCATCAATGCGGCTTTCGACAACCTCGGCGAGGATGCGTACGGTGGCTACACAAACGGCGACATGGATGGGGATGGATACGGCATGAATGGTGGAGATTATGGTTCGTCCCTATCCCAGCTAGGCGCACGGCGCTCAACGCGTCTCTGCAATGCCGGGCAATAGAGACTTCTACAATGAAGGGGATTGTAACACAACACAGAGCTTAACCCGATCGGCAAAGGGCTAGGCACATTTTGGCCCGATCGTGCCAAGGCGCATTTCAAGCTTGCTCAACCCCCAAACCCACTCCTTGAAACCCGTCTTCTCTAGTCATGAGGATACTATTCAACTTGTATTGCACTGACCAGCTTGACGACGAATCTAAACAGGTAATACGGACGGCGACCACCAGTATTACGATGATGACGAGCAGGAATATGAGGATCAGTTCCGAAATGTTGCTGTCGTGCAGGACTACGCCACGGAAATGCCGGAGGAGGAATCAGAGGGCTGGGCGTACAATGCGGAGAAGCGCCACATCCGTGAAACAGTTGAACTTGGCGACTCCTACCTCTTTATTTGGGGTGACGGCGCCCACGGGAAGCTCGGGCAGAACTCTGAGGACTCGATGAATGTGCCTTTCATTGTAGCAGCCACTATAAAGATCCCCATCCGCATGTGTGCGCTGGGCCATGATCACACCGTGCTGCTCACTGTCGAGGGCTATGCTTTATCGTGTGGAAGCAATGCCTATGGACAGCTGGGCACTGGCGATCTCGACGATTCACGACTCAATCTCACGTTAGTGCAGGGTGCCAACGACCTCAAGGCCGTTGCCAGTGGGCACTTCCATTGCTTGGCCCTGACAGGCAGTGGCAAGGTCTTGTCGTGGGGTGGTGGGTCCTGGGGCAAGCTGGGGCTGAGCTCAGATGCAAATGTCAAATCTCCGCGCGTGATTGCATCTCTTCAGTGCTCGAATGTAGAACTGATCACGTGTGGTGCGCACCATAGTGCTGCTATCACAGTGGCGGGTGATGTCTGGACATGGGGCAAAGGACTTCGTGGCCAGCTGGGGCATAATACTGTCAAGGAAGAATACAGTCCCCGCATTTGTGCACTTCTCAGAAAGGCTGGTGCCGACAAAATTAGGTGAGTCTAGGGCGCATGGCGACGGAGGGTATGACGCTGCCCGAAGTTCCGAATTTCGGCCGGAGGACGGCATTTTCCCTCTGTTTCTGGGTGCCAATTTTCGAGCCGCTCGAAAATCAAGCTGTCAGCCGAGTGCTTGTAAAAGCATGGAAAACGGCGCAAAAGCTCCACCAAACACTGATGTTCAGAAATAGGCTGATCAGCGCCGCTGATCCGCCGATTTTTCAAAAATGAGTGTTTTTTGGGTGGTTTGCGCCGTTTTCCGCGCCTCTACAAACACACGGCTAACAGCAAGAATTTAAGACGACTCAAATATCGGGATCCGGAAACAGAGGGGAAATGGCGTCCTCCGGCTGAAATCTGGAACTTCGGGTAGCGCGCGGCCCCAAGATGAAGCCCCATTCATGCAGCCCAAGTTCAAGTCTCATCTCTCCTTTCTTTCTTCCCTGACCACACCGCCTTCGTTGGCCGCCAGGTCTGTGTTGACCGCCCCATTGTAAACACTGGCGCCTAATGGCAGCATGGATACGTGTGGACATGTGCAGGTGCGGAGATGATCATACGCTGGTCCTTCTGAGGAATGGCCACGTGTTTGTGATGGGTGCCAACCAGTGCGGGCAGCTGGGGCTGGGCGATTCGATCGACCGCGGCGTGCCCACGCCATTAGTTTTCTTTTCAGATGAACACATTGCCGACGTAGCAGCAGCTGCAAATGGCACGCTTGCACTCACGAACGCAGGCAAAGTATACACTTTCGGCAACTCTGAAACGGACACTGGCTGCCGCTTGCCCCGTCACGTGTATACACTCCCCAAGTCAGATCCAATTGTAGCTATCACCAAGGATTGTGCTTTCGAATATGCAATTTCAGACACGGGCAACTTTTTCCGATGGGCTTCGTCAGACACAAACTGGGATGGCGATGGCAAAAAGGAGGCTGAGTCTTTCCACGCCATCAAGGGTGTGGTGCGTGTTTATGCAGGATCCAACCATATGGCCGTTATCTGCACGACTGACATGGGCTGCACACAAGCTATGATTTCAAGAGACAAATCCTCGTCTTTTTCTAATGACGTGTCGAAGGCCAGTCTGGAAAAGCTGCCGGAAGAAGTTCAGCAGGCACCTATGGTCTCTGTTCCAGAATTCCAGGATGAGCTGCAGGCCGATCAAATTGCCCAAGTTGTGAGCAGAGAAGGTGATGGCTCACTTTACACGTACGGCAAGGGTGTCTTTGGTCGGCTGGGCCATGGGTTGGAGTACACCAAGTGCGAAGAGAGTGTGAGGAACCCCAAGAAAGTGGAAGTGCTGGCAAAGATTTCGACTATCTCAGTGCAGTGCGGAAAGGACACGACGGCGTCGATTACAGACACTGGTCAGCTTTACACATGGGGCAAAGGTGTCTCAGGCAAGCTGGGTCTTGGGCCAGGACATGCCAGCCCTGTCGTTACGCCGGTGCCTGTCAGCTTTTTCGATGGTCGTGTTGTGGTAAGGGTGTCGGTTGGTCGCAACCACATGGCGGCCATGACGGACGACCATAGATTCTACACGTGGGGAAGCAACACTTTCGGGCAGCTAGGGCTTCCCTACATTACAGGCTACATCAATCAGCCGGCAGAGATCAACTCGATGCGAGAAACACGCATTCGTGACTTTGGGTGCGGGGGCTGGCACACGATTGTTTGCAGCTGGACTGGCATGGTCTACACGTGTGGCAAGGGTTGGCACGGCCAGCTAGGACAGGGCGACTATGAATCTCTCACCGCACAATCCAAGACACTTCCGTATTTCAAGCGTGTCGCCGAAGGATTTGGCGACCATCGGATTGTCAAAGTTTACGGCGGCAAAGAGACTTCGGCCGCCCTCTCCGAAACAGGGCGTGTTTTTACGTGGGGTCTCGGTGACCAATATCAGCTCGGGCACGACAAGGCTGATAATGAGGCTGTGCCCAAGGAGCTCGAGGCCCTTGCCAAAGTGCGCATTGTCGATGTCGCCCTCGGAGAAAATCACATGCTTGCCCTCAACGAGCTTGGCAACCCTTATTCCTGGGGCAAAGGCAGCATGGGGCAGCTGGGCCACGGCGAGTTGGCAGATAAGGAAAAGACGCCCCGTATGATCAACGTTTGCAACAGGACGCAAACCATTGGGTTTCGAGAGATTGAGAGAAATATTCCGTGGGGCTCTTTCTACATCATGAAGGACAAGCAGCCGGGCGAGACTGAAGAAACCGAAATCGAATTCACGCAGTCTGGGAAAGTGTGCATGATCGCCGCAGATGGCAACTACAGTCTTTTTGTTTTGAAGCGCCTGGCCAACAAGGACGAGGTGCGCCGATATAACGACGCTGTTGACCGTAATGATCACACCATGAGGAAGATGACAGAAATGACGGTGATCCACGAACTCTTTGCATGCGGCTGCGGCAAAGGTGGCGTGCTGCAGAGCGTTGGCAAAGAAAGCGAGTTTTTCCCCAAGCTGTTGCCAAAATTGGATGGCGGAGACTTTCTGCAAGATGTCGTGGCTCTTTCAGCCGGACAAGCGCACGTGGGAATCGTGGTGCGCGAAGACCCGCTGCGGAATGTTGAATTTCGCAACATCATGGAAAAGTCCAAGGAGGACAAGAAATCTAACAAGGTGAGAGAGATTGGCAAGCAATCAAATCAGCTGGCAGATATGGACGACGACGATGAGCAGCCCGAAGAGAACAAGGATCCTTTTGCAATGGCCTGTGACCATGAGCTCGAGAAATTCTTATCGGCGATCGAGCAGGACAAGTGGCTCGAATCGTTTCTTGAGCACGATCTCGACACAGAAACTCTTTCGACAATTCGCGACGACAACATATTGAAAGAGCTAGGAGTGGAGGTGTTGGGTGCGCGCCGCAGATTGCTCAAAGAAATCCAAAATCCAGACCACGGTCTTCAGCAAAAGTACGCACCAATGTTCTACTCATACACGAATGAACTTTGGTTTTACTTGTCGTGGCCGCCTGATGCCACGCAAGACGCAATGAAAAGTAAGCAAGCGAAGCTGATCGGCTCCAGCGCTACAGGGTTCTCGGTGTGGCTTAAGAAGAAGGCGAGTGCCAAGATTTTCCGCTCGATGGTGCGGTATGCCGAGACAGAACATTTCAAGTCGATTAAAGATCGGTCTAACAAGCGCTATGAGGCTGACGCCGAGGGAGCGTATCGCGTCTTTTCTTGGGGTGTAGGCGTTTTCGGGAGGTTAGGACACGGTTATAACATCAGCTATGCGACTCCCACTGAAGTCAAGACCTTTCCCTCGCAGGCCAGGGTCATTGAAATATCTTGCGGGTGTGAGCATACACTAGCACGTACCTTCGACGGTGCCGTCATGGCCTGGGGAAACGGCGACAGGGGACAGCTCGGGACAACGGAAAATTACCACGGGATTGGTGTGAGTAATCTGGTGATCCCCCAGGCGATCCCGCAACTCAAGAGGTTCTTTATCGTCAGCATCGCCACCGGCCGCTGGCACAATATGGCGCTTACTAGCGACCGGCAGGTGTGGGTGTGGGGAGATGGCCACTTCGGACAGTTGGGACTCGACTCGTGGGATTCCGCAGGCATCCCCCGGCTGTTGAAAGGACTGGATGGCCGAGGGGTGTGCAAGCTGCTGTGTGGCGGGTGGCATTCCGGCGTCGTGACCGAAACCGGCAAGCTTCTCCTTTGGGGCAAGAACACCCACGGACAATTGGGGTTTGGGGACACTAAGACGACCAACTACCCCAGGATCAATCAGGACGTACGCTTTTACGGTAAGGTCCGTACGGCCTCTCTCGGAGCCAACCACACCTTGGTCGTCATGGTCATGAACAAGGTCTACGCCTTCGGTGATAATCAGTACGGGCAGCTCGGCGTGCACGATGGTCAGATGCGCCCTTTGAGGGAGCCGAAAGAAGTAGTGGATCTGCAGCTAAAGAATATTTGCCAAGTTGCCACGGGTGATCAGCACTCGGTTGCCCTCAGTGTCTTTGGTGAAGTATGGGCCTGGGGAGGCTCGCCATATGGGCAGCTAGGGCATGGCGGCATCACCGATATTGCCAAGCCCACGCCGTTGCTGGAGCGCCACCAGATCCCGCCTGATGTGAAATCGATTGCATGTGGCTATACCTTTACCGCCGCTATCAGTAAGAAGGGCGATCTATACACGTGGGGACAAGGCGAGTCAGGTGAGCTGGGGCACCCTCAAAAGGTGCTCCTCTACGCCCCTGCCATGGTCTCAGATTTAAACAATGTTTACGTCATGTCGTGTGGCCACAGGCACATGGCAGTGGTGCAGTTTGCACCACGTCTTCAGGTGATGGACGGCGCGGCTGCTGGGCTCAAGCTGCAGGACGGTGGTACTATGGGCGGCAGCTCAAGGCCCTCGCGTTCAGGCAACACGTCCCCTCGCAGTGGAGGCATGTCCTCAAGAGGCATGTCCTCAAGACGCACCTCAAATCACCTGGCTGCCCTGCAACACCACAAGAAGCACGGTGTGGCTTTAGTCTGGGGAGAGGACACTTGTGGGCAGCTAGGTATGCGCGGGTTGCAGGCGGCACGGTCTCCCACAATTATGCAGCTGCTCATAAGCCACAATATCGTGGCAGTGGCGGCGCACTCAGACGTCTCAGCCTACGTTACAGAGGACGGCACAGTCTTCATGTGCGGCAGCGGAGATGAGGGCCGGCTGGGCCTTGGTCATCTTGGCCCGGCTCCCACCCCCACAGAGGTGCGTGGTTTAGGCAGCACAAAAGTGATCAACATTGCATGCGGATTTGGACACACGCTTGTGCTCTCGGAGGACCGTCGTGTGTTTGCTTGGGGTGAAGGCACTTGGGGCAATACTGGTATTGCCAATTCCAGTGAGATCCTCGAGCCGTACGAGCTGCACAGTATGGCTACACTAGATGTGACTTCTTTACATGCCGGTGGCTTCCACTCTGGCGCTATCACTAGCATGGGCCACCTTTTTATGTGGGGCAAAAACACCAACGGGCAGCTGGGCATTGGCACTGTTTCGACTGGCGAAGAGAGTCCACAACGTGTCACTGGTATTTCTGGCATTGTCTGCGACCTCGCCTTGGGGCGCAATCATACTGCCATCATCATGAAGGTGCCCCCCCCCCCCCCCCCCCCCCTCC
>Ga0105055_10008337_pt1 | contig 13506 bp, 19 predicted proteins | sample BON03_FD_78090 | JGI IMG/M metagenome (GOLD analysis project Ga0105055, IMG submission 78090) | Freshwater microbial communities from Lake Bonney liftoff mats and glacier meltwater in Antarctica - BON-03 | ecosystem: Environmental > Aquatic > Freshwater > Ice > Glacier meltwater | place: Lake...
CGTGGGTACTGAGGAGGGCAGGACCTCATACTAATAATGCTAGATCGACATGAATGTTTTTCAGTTTTTCATCATCTGCAAAAGGACAAACAACGCAAACAACACCACTCACTATGTGAAGCTAGGTAAGCAAAGACGAGAGAGTTCCAAACGCAATTACTACATTATTTCTCCAAGAGTAATAATAAAAGCAATCATCATCATTCATGTCGTGCATGACATTTCGAACTGCAAGAATGCAGTAAGTCGACAAACGTCATTTGCCGTTCTTTGATATCTAGATGCGCTGGGAACCAATGATTGTTACCTACGTAAATAGGTATGATCATGTGATCAAGGAAACTGAGAGGAACCGGTGGCCTTGCTTTCTTGATCATGCGTGCGCACTCATGCCCTTGAAGAGTAGTGTTAAATCCGACCCGACCGCGAATCATCAGTGAAATCATCTGTGGTGAAATGATTGCAGTATAGCGAGTGCAGCTCTTCCAGAGAGAGTGACAGTGATTTGTTCTTGCGTTGCCTCTCATCTAGAAAGGTTGCTATTTCTTCTCTTAGTACTTCGTTACCCCATACCGGCTCATCCTCAAGATAAACCCACAGTCGGCCCGAAGCTTCCTCCTGTGTGTTTACTTTGTGCCATTTGTTCCAAAACGATTAATTCAAAATCCATGTTTTGGCCAGTGATGCTGGTAATTGCAAATCCTTGCTGTGCACATAAATGCTGACAGTTAGCACAGTACCAAGAATTTCGTCGGTCATCATTTTTTCCAGTGCAAGAATGTCCATCAAATCTTGATGACTCGTTATTCTGTCGGTGCCTTGATGAGAAAACCCAACTTTTCCCAATACAAATCCATAAGCTTTATCAGCGCGGGCCATCCACGACTGCCACACTTCAACAAGTCTATCTTGCATCTGGATACCGATTTGATTCTCGTTTCCTTCACCATCCTTAATCCTGCTTACCGTACCCATTTGAAACACTCCTCCACATGTAAGATACACAACAATACTTTCTGCTGTTGCAAGATTAGGGGCTTATGTTTCCATGAATTGCGCCAGCATAGATTCTGTTTGATGTGGCTGGCACTTTCCTGCATGAAAGCAACATCTGCATGCAAATATTCTACTTAGATTCAACTGTACATCCGTGTATTGTGTTGAGAGTCTATTTGCTCAAATCCATATTGATTTGAGTTGACGGGTTTTCGGCCAGAATCGAACCGGAGACCTGCGGACGACCCAAGTTGGTTAAACCCCGCGCTCTTCACCACTGAGCTATGGTGACGGATGCATCACCGAAGATCCTTCAGGACCCTCTTCAGAAGCTATGATGGAGGGTTTGCAAATACTGGAAAAATCCTTAGATGATGATGATTGCTTTCCTAGATCTCACTTTCCTCTGCATTTTGACGTTGAGAACCTACACCAAATTCGCATGAAACAATAAATGCTGCGCGTCAGCGACTCAGCATATCAACGTGCCATGAATGTGAGGCATTCTCAGACATATCTCTTGCTCTTCCCATCTCTCTTTCATTTTTCCTTTGTTCCTGACACACCCATTCTTTTTGTATTTCTCTTCCAGACTCTGACACTTCAGTTGAATTTGTTTTTTCTTCTCTGTTTCTCTCTTTTCCCTTTTCTCTTTTCTCTTGCTGTGTAGCTAAACCTGCTTCATGTCTTATACTTTGGTTTCACAAAAGAACAAGTAATAAGGTACAAGTAATTAGGTCGCTTCAACGTTCACACCGGAATGAATTGGGAAGAGAGGGCATTGATGCATGTGTCCAAACATCAAATGAGTTCTGAAGTGTTTGGTTGTGGTCAATTGATGCGCAGAGCACATGAAATGTTTGTGGTCTACAAATCTAGAAGGGTCAGAGTATTCACTCCCACCCACAGCAAAAATGATGATTGAAATACATTATTTACATCATATGTCTATATTTAACTTATTTGAAACACAATGTCTGTGATAATTCATATTGTAAGTCGCATGTTTACAGCCTTGGCTGAAGCGCAGGCTTACACTCGCACAAGCTTACACTCGCATTTCATATCGTGCATCCGTCTCATTTGTCCTGCAACCTCTCTCTCTCATCTATCTGTGCGCTCTGCCTTGCTTTCTCGTGCTGTTAATGTTTTCTCTGAAGTTGAATTTTCTCCCCCACGCTACTTCGCCGAGTCGTGCGCATTCTCTCTCTCGTGTTTCCCTCTTTCTGCTTTCCTCCTCTTTCTTTTGTATTCTCCAAATATAATTTCGTCTATTTCATTGACGTGTTTTCTAGCTCTTATTTCTCTCTTTCACCATACTTTGCGCTTTTGCACGTGTGTTTCAGTGCACATGCAAGGCAATAGGACTCCTCTGCTCCCTGCGCTCTCAACCGCTAATTGTAGAGCTCTTTTGCAAAAAAGCCCTAATCAACCAGGCTCTTCTACAAAATACCTAATAATTCAAGCACCTACCTCGTGATTTTATGAGGCGCCCTACCTCCGAAGTTTGGAATAAAGCCTTGATCTCATAAGACTGGTGGGCTCTGTTGATTAAAAAGACCTAACAATGTTGGGTATGTACTGATTGTTGTCACAACGTAGCGAGGTTGGTTGTTGAAATGTGCTTTGCACACACACATACACATACCCACATACACACACGCACATACATACACACACGTACACGTACATACACAAACACACCTATACACATTCACACACACACAAACACAAACATAAACACACACGCGCACACAAATGATCATATCAGCACATAAGTGTCTCTGGATATCAATGTGCCATGCAGCATGTATCTCTCTCTTTGTCTCGTTCACTCGCGTTCTCGTTTGCTCTCTCTTTCTTTCTGTTTCGCTCTTTCGCTCTCTCTCTCTCGCGCTCTCTCTCTATCGCTCTCTCTTTCGTGATTTTTCTCTCTCTCTCTCGTGCTTTCTCTCTCTCGTACACACATACACACACAAACATATACACACACACACACACACAAACTCCCTCTTTTTCCCTTTTTCTCTTTCTCTCTATCTCTCTCTCCTGCTCGCGTGCTCTTTCTTTCTTTCTTTCTTTCACTTTCTCGCTTTCTTTTTCTCTGAGGAGATAATTGTAATTAAACAATTACTATTCTTTCTTTCGGAAAAGCGAGAGAAACAGATAACGAATGAGAGAGGGAGAAAATAAGCAAGAGAGAGAGAGAAAGAGAGAAAGCAAGCGAGAGAAAGAGAGGGAAGGAAAGGAAAAAAAGTGAGAAGCACAGTGAAAGAGAGAGAGGAAACGCAAGAAAACCAGTTTTATTGATGTTGTTTTTTAATCAAAGAGGGAGAGAGAGTTACAGAAAGCAAAAGAATAAAGTGTGCGCGTGTAAGAAAGAACCAAAGCAAGAAAGAGAGAAAGAAAAAGAGAGAGAAGGAGAATGACTCTGTCCCTCATAAACTGCAACACTCTCTTACACACATATACTTTCTCTTTCTCTCTCTCGGCAAAACACTCTCTCTTAGTCTTTTTTCCTTTTTTTTCCCCTCTTTCTATCTGTCTATTTTTTTTTCTCTCTATCTGTCTTTCTCTCTCTTTCTTTCTTTCTTTTGCTGTCTCGCTTGTTCTCTCTTCCTGTTGTCCTCGCATTCTCTTTCTCTGCTTGTGTTTTGTTTCTCCATTCTACCTCTCTTCCTCTTAAGCTTCTTGTGAAATTTCAACTTGCTTCCATCTCCGAGCCGCCTTCCACGTCTCCCTTTCTTCCCTTTTTCAACGCCTCGCGATTTCCTCCCTTACTCTTCAAAACTTCCTTAAAATGGGCTGTCATTACATGGGTACAAATATGTTTCTTTGCTATGTCTTTTATACTGCAGATTTTCGATTGAAATCTAAAATCTATAATTTTAACCTTCGTCCATTTCCTCTACGCAGTCATCTTGTAATAAAATTCATCTCTCTCTCTGCCTTTGGCTATCTCTCTGTAGAGGTCTCTTGCTCTCTCCATCTCTCTCTTTCCCTCTTTTGATCAATCTCACAATCTCTTGCTGCTGATGATGATTGTTTTTAATATCACTCTTGGAGAAATAATGTAGTAATTGCGTGTGGAACTCTCTCGTCTTTTCTTACCCTTTTCTCTCTTGCTCTCGAGTATCTCTTTCTCACTCCTATGAGTCACAGGCCTATAGTATCATCTCTCTCGCTGGTCTCTTCATAGCGCTCTGTCCTGTTCTCTCTTTCTCTCTGTCTCTTTTTTTTAAACACGCACACACAAGCACTCTTTCTGTCTTGCTCCCTTTCGTTTCCTCTCTCTCGCTCGCTCTTTCTCTCACGAGCTCTCTCTCTTTTGTGCTCTTTCTGTCTGTCTCTCTCTTTCTTTCTCTCTCTTGCTCTCTCTCTTTCTTTGTCTCTAAAAGTCGCAGGCTCTCTCTCTCTCGTTCTCTCTCTCTCTCTCTCTGTCAGTCTCTCTCCGAATTTCTCTTTTTCTCCACCCATTTCTCAGAGTCTTATTATCTCTTTTTCTTTCTCTCTCTCTTGAAACGTTCAACAAGTGAGTTTCTCTTTTACCTATGCTAACCCAAATCCTATTTTCGACAAAGAAACTAGAGTGCACACACCAGATATTAGACGTATTATATTAGGTATTCAGAAACTCTTAAAGTTACAAATAAGTCTAATCCTGATAGACCTGCCTCGAGAACAACGAAATCTTTCTGCGCCGCGGCACGTCAGGCAATTTTCATGATCACCACAGTAACATTTGCTTTTTTGATGAATTGAGGAAATGGAACTTTTATTGAATGGTGGACCTGAATCCTGGGTTTTGGATGATTTGTGCCTCGGTAATGTAATATCCAAATATTTCAGCAAACTGAGGTTTGGTACCAATTAAATTCAACCTGAACTGAAATGTTTGGAAAACATACTTTCAAGCTTTCATGAACTCTTTTGCGGGCAAGGCTTTGTGAACACGAGTTGTTCAGTGTATGTTCAATTGCATTCATTTCCACTGTTGTAAAATCGCCCGATGAAACATGGAATGAATACGAAACAATCTATTTGTTGACTACAAGAGGATACTACATCAGTGGTCTAGTGAGTAGTGTGATTCGTGTAAGTTTCGGGAGTCCCGCAATCGAATCCTAGTGAGGGACATGGAAACAAGCAGAAGTTCTGCTCCTTATGATTCGTTTTTGTAAAATAATCGCACATGCGTTTTGAAATTTGATGCAATTTTCGAAACGAGACAACTTTCAAAAAAGGACACTTGTGCGACCCGTCCTGAGATTCAAATCAGCAACCTTTCTGTTTCTGCCTGGTGCCCTGCCATCTGACTTATCGTGGTTCAATGTTGACAAGTTGAAATTTCGATCGTTTGTGTGTGAATGTATATCTGATTTTCAATCCTTGATGGATCTTCAGCCCCTGTAACATGCTCATGTGTACCAACAAAACGTGTTTCGCAGGGTTTGAACAAGGCTGGAAACCATATTCCGAATCAGAATAAGTTTTCTTTCGTAAAATCATTCAGAATTTTCTGTCAGCAGATCAAACTTCGATTCCCGGTGTAAACCAGGTGTTTCCAGTTCTTGAATGGAATTTGATTTTTGTTTTGGTATCGAAAATTCTCGATCGTTTAAAACGGTTATTTGTAGTACAAATTCCTCGAGTCACTGTTTGTCGAGAGATGCGGAACATATTCGTTTTACAGCTTTTCGTTGGCGCTGTGACGAAGTCGAAGTGAGGGGGACTTGTTTGGAAGCTGAAAAATCGATGCAGACAAAAGTTGTAATCAACTCTTGAAAATTGTACTACGATACAGAGGACACCTTCACAAGGAATCGTACAAAGGGATTTTTCGATATTCGAAGGAATAAAAAAGTTTTACTTTAGACATATTGTCAAAAAGTGCACAAAATGCCCATTTGACAGCAGAGCACATCTTAAAACAATGCGCCGTTTATAGTTCCCGACCTCCGATCGCCTCGAAACCTGGCTCATCCTCTCCGGAATAAACAGGTCTAAACAATGTCACGAGTCAATCATGGTCTGATGCAACCTGCCCTCGTACCACCTTTGATAGTGCTTACTTCCGCTTTGTCACGCTCTTTTCGAGGAAAAGGACAAGACAAAGTACCAAAAACGATTGTATGAGAGTAGATTGCGTCAGACTATGGTTGCCAGTGACTCGTGCTATTGTCTAGACCGGGTCTTTCCGGAGGGGATGAGCCAGGTCTGGAGGCGATCGGAGGTCGGGAACCATAAACGGCGCACTCTTAACATCCGGCTATCCTCTGGCACTTCTGAACACATGTCATCCAGTTCGCGAAATGTACCAGGTAGGATGATACGGTCGGATTTGTTTTGGTACTGGAATAAAATAAAAATGAAACCAACCTATCGGGACAAGAACATTCCGGATTAATTTTTTGGAGGGTTCAGGACCACCCTTAAATCTTTCAAATAATTTCACTATGAGGTAATAAAAGTATCATTCACATGTTTGAGGCTGGGAACCCTATTTATATTACTGTATCCTTCAAGTTGCAGGTCCTCAATTAATGATATTTAAGAAAATTCAGGCAAGTTATCAGAGTTACTGTCGACACGGAAACAGAGCACTTTCCCAAGAATGGTTTCTAATAAACCAGTCTCTGATACTTTGTGACCAGATGATGATGCTTGCTTTTATTACTTCAAAAAGTAGTTCAGTGTCCTTGGTATAGGATTAATGTATTGTGTCAGTAGAAAGTGACTTGGCATGACTCGATGCGCATTAAGTACAGTACACACAGACGCACCCATGCACTCATGTGAACCCCTATGGCTGGCTAACAACACAAAACACACACACTTTCAGCTGACACAACTCCTTAAATTGTAATTTACGTTTGGCAATAAAGCCCTATTTTTGAAGGGGTCCTTTGCAAAAGAGAAGTATCTCACGTGACCCTACATTGCAATTTGTGCGTTTCAACGTGACAGCACATTGTAATGTGCTTGGTATCGTATGTCTGTGCTTTTTGTAAGTTTTGGTGCAACCGGGACCCAGCTCCCTAGATTGTGAGGTCTATTTGGAAAAAAGTGCCTTCTATTTGCAAGGTTCTCAGCCTTTGTGGCAATAAAGAAAGAGCCCCAATTGTGAAAGGCTCTTGTGCAAAAGCGACCTTATATGTTAAAACCTTACACACACGCTTGCGTGTTTTTTTTTGTATTCTCATGGTCTCGCTCATGATTAGTTTGTCAGTTTGGATTTGAAGGGTTTGTGTCGAATTTTTGTGTTGACTATCGACTGTTGCAATTTTGCATAATAATCGTAGTTGACTCCTGCATGCTGCCATGATTGAAGTAGTTGACTGTCGAATTTTGCCATGATTAAAGTAGCTGACTATCGACTGCTGCCATTTTTAGAGCCTGGCCCCGACGATCTGATAGTTATACACAAACATAAGCACACACACGCACGCACATGTAATGTTATATATGTATGCATACACATATTTGCTTAGAAGTGCGTGTGATGGGCGTCGTGTATATAAATATGCAAGTATGCAAATGTGTATTTACAGGCAATCGCACTCAACAGATATACACTTACACGTACTTGCTTATTAATACGTGTGATGGGTTGTGTATATAAATTTGCAAAGATGTAAATCTGCTTTTACAGGCAGCTGAACTGCGACTCTATATATGTATTATACATCTAATTGCATACATATTTCCAGGCAGCCGCAGCCGCAACTCGAAAGGCAAATATGTTTACGTACAAATATACATGCATTTGATGTTCATATATAGGAGTTTGAAAGGCAATTGCTACATTATTTCCGAAAGAGATATCTCAATCATCATGATTACACAAACGAACAAGCATGAACAAGAACGTGCATATTTGTGTTGCATGTGTATATTCTATCAACCAACGGGAGCGCATTCTTACAAACACCCGTACAAACACACGCAAACCAACACACATACTCGTACACGAACATACGTGCACGCACACGCACACGCAAACGTGCACAAGCATGCGCCTGGGCCCGGTCCGTCCCGGGCCGGGACCGGGCTCGCACACACACACAGTCATGAATACAGAAACCAAAACACACACACACGCAGCCGTGCTGCTATGAATCAAAGAAAAATGCGTGTACGCACACATATATATGCAAGTTACTACACACGTATACACACTCACGTGCACATATGCATATAGATGAGTGAAAGAAATGGAACATACGTCACATGTAGCTGTGTATGTGTGTGTGTGCGTGTGTGTGTGTGTGTGTGTGTGTGCAGCCGCACTGCACGTCAAAAGGCAAATATCCATCCAGAATATATATATGTATATCATGCTCATGAATGAATCTGTACACATAGATATGGAAATACTCAAAATCTCTTGATACACATATATACCGTGCTTATGCATACGCATTGTATACATGTACATCGTGCTCATTTACAAATTTGTATACATGAAATATGAAAAAACGCAAAATCTCCGGATCAAAATTTTTATTGCTCCAGACAGCGAATTGATTGTGTCGTGATTCACATCGTTGGTAGTGATTATCATATATATATAACCTCAGCTTGACCTTATGTGACATTTAAGCGCATAGAGCTTCCAGCAAAGCTACTAGACTATTTCTTACGAAGTAATAAAAGCAACATCAATCAATACAGTGCTCATACGTACACATTTGTACACACAAACATTTGTACACACAAGAAAATCTCCCGCACTCGAGTACTTACAGCGCATTGCGGCCCCGAGCAACCTTGACAGTGTACAACTCCCCATCGGCTCTGTTAATGTTATTTATATATATATGTTGATAAAAATTAATGTATATAAGTATACACATTTACATATACATTTAGATGTAGAGTCAGATATATATATATATATACAGATGTAAATACATATAAATACATATACATGTATATTTATATAACATATATGAACGTATACATATGTATGTATTTGTATATATATATACATATATATATATGTACATAAATATGTACAAATACATGTAGATATGGATATAGATATGTATAAACATATATATATATTACATACATGCACATATATATATATATATATATATATACATATATACACACGTGGGTCTGACACGCCGTCCCCAGTACTTTTGTATGTCTGCTGCATCCTTCGGTTCATATCTATATTGATACATGAAAATGTTTATGTATATATATACATATAGATATATTTATACTCATAGTAAATATATATGTATTTGTATTTATACATATAAATATAATATAAAAATATACACTTTTGTATATGTATATATATACATGCATACATATGCAAATATGGATCGAAGAGTGCAACACGATGAATTGGTAACAGAGACTGCTCTTTAATTGACAGCACCACATTTTCATGATCTCTCTTTGTGCATGATCTCTCTTTGTGCATACACACAATGTATATACATACACACAAATGTGCTTTTGTTGTGCATGTGTGTGTGTTTACATTTATGTGTAGATGCAGATGCATACATGTACATGAACATAAATATATTCATACATGCGCAGGTCTCTTTTGCAAAAAAGCAATACCAAAGTAGGCTTCTTTTGCGAAAATGACCCGACACAGATAGATTGAGTTGTTTCAGTGTGTTGCGTTGCAATGTTCGTAGAACTTGAGGTAGACAGAGCGTGTTGTTGCACTGTGTTGCTGAGTATTTGGTTGCAGTGTGTTGTAGAGCGTGACATAGATCGAGCATTTTGTTGAAGTGTGTTTCAGTGCGTTTAGTTGCGGTGTGTTGTAGAGCTCTGCATTGTTGATGCAGTGTGTTACAAAGCTGGACACCAATATGGTGTCGTTATTGCAGTGTGTTGCAGCGTATTGCGTTGCAGTGTGTTGCATTGCGTTGCATTGCAGTGTGATGCAGATCTCGATATCGACACAGCGTGTTGTTGCACTATCTAGCTGCGCGTTGCTGAGTTCGACATAGATAGAGCTTGCGTGTGACAGACCTTGCCTTCAAGCGCACAGCCGCTCGGCCCTTCATATAAGTGTCATGCCACACATATACCAGAGTCACGTTGCAATCAAGTATGTATATATGTCAGTGATATAAACATTTTTCATGCATGTATCTGTGGATACGTCATGTAATGGGTATGAATATATTATGTTTGTATGTTTCAATATGTATGTACTTGCGGCGGAACGAGCATTCAACAACAGAGCCAGTAGGCCCTAAAATACGCTCGGCAAGCTCTGAAAGTGACCACCCCTCCACTTGTTCTCTGTTGCGTGTGTGTATGCGTGTGTGTGCGTGTATGTGTGAAAACGAGAGAGTGTGTGGTTGGCTTCTTTCATAATTACATAATGCGTGTATATGCAACCACCCCTCACGTGGATTTGTATATGATGAATTTACAGAATGTGGCGTGTGCGTTGCGTTGATAAATACACGCATATAAAAAATCGAGTGAATACAAACGTTCAATTGAAGTTTGTATATAATTTTATCATGGAGTGATACTCCATTCAAATTATCGCGCGAATCCGAGGGAACGGAAGAGTCAGAGTATGGGAGATAGACGGGGGTGGGGGGGGAGGTGAGTGGGCAAAGGCATTTGACAAGAGAAAGAGAAACAGGCAAACATATGGATGTGTAATTCGTATATAGTATATATGCCTACTAGCTGTATCATACAAATTACACACAGACACACACACATATATATATATATATGTATATTCATCTGTATATATACATATATGTATATACATATATATATGTGTGTATATGTATATATGTCTGTATATATGTTCGTATATGTATATACATATGCAGACACACACACATATATATATACACAGACACGAACACATCTATATATATATATTCATATGTACATATACATATATGTATATACATATATGTATGTGTATATATGTATACATGTCTGTATATGTGTATGTATATGTATATATGTATGTATGTACGTATCTATATATGTACCTATATATATATCTATATATATATGTATGCATATATATATATATGAACATACCTATCGACTTCGACAATGATATCGCCCACACAAATTTCTTTGGTCAATTCTGCTGGAGAATTCTTGAGGAAGGACTTCGCAAGATGTATGTGTGTGTGTGTACACATGTCATGGTATTTGAGGGGTTTCTTTTACGAAAGAACCATGATTTAATCAAGAATCGTTGCTAGTCAACGGACAGTTTTTGTTATTGGAGTCAATGCACAATCAATCATCCTGGCATGTCTGTGAGGTAGAGTGTGGCCTCCTATGATGATGACCGTTGGTCACATACCTTGACTTCCAGCTCATCGCCGACGAGGCCGTTGAGAGATGCTGAGCGCTTGAAATATGCCCCTATTCCAACTTTTTCCTGAGGAGAAGTCTGCTCCAACATGTACCACGCCGATACCGACGCCGACACACAAACACACGTTAATACTGCTACTTGGTGTGTTCAACCCCACCTATTTTGCCATGCAATGGGTTGTAGAAGATCAAACTAATACCAGAAGCACCAGTAAGATGCTCACTGACATTCTGCCTGGAATCAGGCGTCACTGAGTCCGGATGTATACTCACAAGAATCAGTCTGTTGGTTATCACTCTGAGGCTGACTAACTGTCTGTTGGAAACATTTCACTGCCTTTTATCACGCAGCAGTAGCCCAATACTTCTTGAACTTGAATGAATACGAGTAGTTGCGGGTATACCGAAGAGCCAGCCCAAGATCGGCTGTCGTCGTAGATGTGAACATTGGGATTGCCATTGGCAGATGAGGAGGCTGAAGAGAGCTCTTGCGGGATTCGGTTCCCGAATGGGCTTGGCCCATTTGCATTGTCAGTCTGTTACAGCATTTGTGTTTCAGTTTCCTGCAACCTCAGCAGCACACTAGGCACAGACATGGCCCACACCTCCTGGGGGTGTATGCGCCCTGCCACCCCGCAGCCAGCCGACACATTGATTTGCTACGCAAGAAGGGCGTTGCAAGCCTCCACTACCGGCTGCTTTACCCTTTCATGCATAGCCCATGATAGACTGAGACCAAAAATGGCGTGTTGATCACAGTGTGGGCGCAAGCAAGAACCAGACATGATCGTCCAGCGCCTCACTGACCTTTTTGACACGCTTGGCGTCGCAGCTGGCAAGGCAACTCTGGGCTTCGCCCATGTTCCAATACTTTTTGAAATTCTTCACCGGCGCAACAGAATCTGCTCAAAAATGTGATGCGCACCTCAGATAAAAGTGACATTACTGAATTACTCGACCTCCAGTGTTCGGGTTCATATGAACTTCAGCAGATAAGTTTGTGAACTTTTGTACAGCCAATACCACTTGGGGTGTCATTTTCAAAAGCTCAAGGCTCAAAGCTCCAACGTCTCTTTTGCCACGTTTCAGTGAAAAGTGACTTTCGAGCTTTGAGTGGATTGTCTGTACTTGGGTACTCGAGCAGTTTTGAACAGAAAGAAATATTAATAGGAAAAGCAGACTTTCAGGACATCAAAAGGACCTTTTGGACCGTATTGTGTCCCGATTCAGGACGTCTAAAAGACCTTTTGACCGTTTGATGTCCTGAATCGGGACACAATGCGGTCCAATATTAAAATATCGGACCGCATTGTGTACTTTTGATTGCAAGGTGATAGCGCAGAAGCTAAGTTCTGGAGGCCTTCATCGCTGATAGTGGACACAAAATCAGGTGCAAGCGGGCTCGCCCATCGCGCATCAATGATGCCGTTTGGATCGACATATATCTGGCAACCTGGCGACAGCCCGGCTGCAGCTGGACGCACCGCAGAAATCCCCCACACAAATAGACGGCCCGAGGTTACCGAGACTTGGCCAGATTACTTGGTGAATCGTATGCTGACAGAAAATGAGGGGCGATATCCGAATTTTTTTATACGGAAATCGAGATATAGTTGTCAGGTGAACAATAGGGGTGTGGGAGCACACGGACAGTTGACTCGAGGCCCAAATGGGCTCAATCCTAAAACCAATATAAACGCTCAAAGAATACTTTTAGTGTCATGTCTATTGCGCTCAGCTTGGAACCACTTGGCACCAAATTGTTGGAGCCTCCCACACAGTCTGCACTAGGAGTCCCGGTACGGCCCTCTATTTGTGTTGGCAAAAAAGATATTGTATTCGAAAGGGGCTTTTCCTATGAATATGCTCAACATGTCGTCACCCTCGCCGATAAGCTCCCCTGTCCAGCTGCAGGTACGACACTGGCCAAACACACAGGCTTGAACACTCACTGGCAGCCCGTTGACTCGACTATTGAGACCGATGATGCTCACGTTCTTATTTTTTTTTTTTTTTGTTGCTTTTATTACTGGAAACAGTAGTTTTAGAACCCTTGATCGAGGGTCTATATGCTCAAATCCATGTGAATCTGAGGTGACGTGTTTTCGGCCGGAATCGAACCGGGGACCTTACGGATTACTAACTTTCTTGAGTGCCGCGCTCTCC